>Ga0154000_1000053_pt1 | contig 38912 bp, 33 predicted proteins | sample TSNC084MetaG_FD_104674 | JGI IMG/M metagenome (GOLD analysis project Ga0154000, IMG submission 104674) | Attine ant fungus gardens microbial communities from North Carolina, USA - TSNC084 MetaG | ecosystem: Host-associated > Fungi > Mycelium > Unclassified | place: USA: North Carolina, Lumber... | reverse complement strand
CCAACTGCCTGTGCTGCAAAGAGGAAAGAAGCGCCTAAAAGTATCGCTGTGCCATCTTTGTTGATCTGGCACCCTAGTGGAAGGGTAAAACCGTAAACACTCTTATCAGCCCCCAGGGCCTCTGCACACTGCATATTAACTGGGAGGGTCGCTGCAGAAGACTGCGTGCCAAAGGCTGTCATCATCGAAGGCAGAGCTCCTTTTAACGTTTTCCAGGGACTTCGCTTCGAGAAAACTGACAGTGCTACAAAATAAATTGCAATCATAACAAAAACTGCCAGGTAATTCGTGGCTAAGAACTTAACGGCAAAGCTGAAGAACATGCTTCCATATTCTCCTACACAGCAGGCGATTAATGCACCCACACCGATGGGAGCATAGCCAAAAATAATCTTAAGCACATAGCCTAGCATTTCTGCAATCATATCAAAGAAATCGTGAATACGCTTGCCCTTTTCCTTCGGCATTAGGATGATCCCAACACCTACAAGAATACTGAAGACTACTGCATGGTCATAAGAGCCGTTGGCTAGGGAACTAAAAATATTACTAGGAACCATATTAACGATAGTATCTAAGACACCAGGGACTTCCGCAACAGCTGCCTCATAATTGCCATCCAAGACAAATCCTTCACCCGGCTTAAGTATAGTGGCCAGTAAAAGCCCAACTGCGGCTGCCACCATAGTTGTGGTAAAATAATATACAATAATTTTCAAACCACAACGACCAAAAACGCCCATATCATTTACCGAAGATATGCCTGAAATAAGGCTACAGACCACTAGAGGCAAGGCTACCATCTTAAGTAAATTAAGAAAAATAGTTCCCAAAGGACGAATGACTAAAATGGACTCTCCGAATGCAATTCCCAGAATGACACCAAGAACCATACCAATCAAAAGCTTGTTAAGCAACGAAAGTTTCTTCCAAAAACCCAGTACCGCCTTCATAATTTCTTCTCCTTTAACATATTTTCTTTCTTTCTAACAAACAGTTTGTTTGATCCTATTATACCTTACTTTTTGTCTTTGTCAATGACTTTTTGTAATATTTTAGTCGAAAAAAAGCTGCAGATATTTTTATCTGCAGCTTTTCCTTCATGCGCCGGAGAAGATTCGAACTCCCGGCCTTCTGATCCGTAGCCACAGAGCCGTAGTGCAAACAGTGCTGTTACAGTAAAAAAGCACTCATTTTGCAACGATTATATGCACATAGAACCGAGTTTTGCAATTCGTACATCCTTCCGCTGGTTTATGCTTGTGTGCAGATGTGTGCAAAAAATGTGTGCAGTTACAATCTCCGCTAAAAAATGTGTGCAGAGTTAAATACAGACATCAAGGTGCTTCAAATAGAAGTACCTTGATCTTTAATACGAACGAATCGCGGCTGATGGGAACCAACCAAGACTGAAAATAACCTCAATTGGGATGGCGCTGCGGCTGCCTGATTCAAAATTCTGAGGACGAGAAGTTAAAGGAGGTATAGAGTGAAAACAGGAATATTGATATACGATTCTTATGCAACAGGACGGCAGCCAGTGGTACCAAATGGCAACCGGCGATGGGATGGGTTCTTTCTATGGGACCCCAAATTTCACCGGCGACGCTTCAGAAGCGGCGCAAGTCGCCGGAACCTTCCCGGGTGCGCCCGATGGCACTTCGCTCCGGTCAGTGGATGAGGGCGTCATTGAAGCCAGTTATCCCGACGGCAGCAACAGTACATGGTACAACAGCGCTTTTTACGATGAGCCGAACGCTCCTCATAATACGATTTCCACCAGTGATGGTGTTGGCTGGTATACCATGGATCCGCACGCCTCTCCTCCGCAGTTTGAATCCGGAGACGCTGCCCAGGAATACAATCAGGCGCAATTCCGCGAGTACATGCCCGGATACGAAAATTCCGTTGCTCATGTGGATGCAAGCCGTTCCGGTGACAGCGTCATTGAAGTCCGCCATGAAGACGGATCCGGCACCCGGTTCTATGACTATACCCAATATGAGCCGCCCCGCGGGGATTATACCGTCTACGAGGATAAAAACGGAAACCAGTGGTATGCGGTCGGAGGATCCGCGGCGGTTGACCGCATTCCCGTCTACGAAAATGGGCAGCCGGTTTATGATAACTCCGGCAATGTTCAGACACAGACGGTGGAAACGGTCCGGTACCGTGGAGAACTCAGATCTTATGGAGAGCCTTCCGCACGAAACCAGGATGATTTCAGGCCGCCACGACGAAAATAGAAACCACAGGGGCATGCTCTTGCATGCTCCCGGTTCTTCTCTTAACAAATATTCGGCACAGCCGCCCGGCTGTGCCTTTTTATATGCCCATACGGAGGTGATTTTATGGCAGAGCAGGACAAGCAATATACCGGTGACGGTAATGATAACTATGCGCAGGCAGCGCAAAAAGGGGCTCGGGCGGGTATGCAGGCAGGAAAGGAAGCCGGTAAGGAAGCTGTAAAACAAGCCGCTACCGCCGGCGCCGAGGCAGCGAGCAACGCCGCCGCGCATGCAGTCAACGCCAGTGTTCAGGCCGGCTCAGCCGTGTCGGAGATTGCGGTCGGTACAGCTTCAGGAGGCCCTGTCGGTGCAGCTTTGGCGGCGGTATGGGCTTTACGGCACAGCATTTTCAAGGTCATCGTGTGTATCTGCCTGGTGCTGGTTTTTCTGATCACAGCAGTAATCAGTCTCCCATCCCTTATATTTAACTCAATTTTTCAGACCGACCCGGGCACCGCGGACGTAGCTTACGCCGCCGGGAATGCAGATATGTACAAGATCGCGGATGATATGTCCGAGATTGTGAATTTGTGTGTACAGGATGGATACGACGCCGCCCTGGCTAAGGTGGAAAAAATCATCGAAGATAACGGCTACGATTACGAAGCATCGATGGAAGCCCTGATCAACTATGGCGCCTCTTCCCCTGATTACGACGTTTGCTATATATTTGCCGCCTACTCCGCCTCTATGGAGCAGAAAGGCACGACCGGCGCCGATATGAAATCAAAACTGAGTTCCGTGAAGGACAGCATGTTCAGGGTTTCCTACGAAGAGAAGGAATTTGAGCGTGTCGTTCCCGTTACCTATTCTACCTATAAATCAACGACGGTTACGGTGGTGACAGGTAAGACTCTGACGGGAACGATAAACGGAGTCCCCCAGTACCGTTATGAAACCGCGACAAGAACATACTACGTCCCCGATGAACAAAAAGCATCCGATGCCGCTATTACGATAGACGCCTATAATCCGGTATCTGTCGATGTTCCGGTTCGTGAAGGCGGCAAAATTGTGGGAACCAGGAGCGAGACGTACTATCAGTCCGCTGGCAGTCAGACCCTGGAACCCGCCAGTGAAACCGTAAAATATGCGGAATGTACCATTTGGCCCTTCGACCAGGGTGTCATCAATACGGCATTTGGCATTGACCCGGGTGCTACATATGGGCAGTTCGGCGCAAACTACGGCCAGGCCATTGAGACCATGGCCTACGCCTTGAAGATGACCCTATATGGATCGGTCGGCAATGGCAATGTCCCTGTTATTACCGATGCGGAGCTACTGATGATCCTGGGCAGCCTTAACTGCAGCGCCACGCGCAAGGAGATGATGCGGGTAGCGCTCAGCCTGGTGGGCCGGGTGCCCTACTTTTGGGGCGGGAAATCGGCCGCGGGCTGGAACGAGGAATGGAACACGCCTAAACTGGTTACGGCTGCCGGCTCCTCCAGTAGCGGCACGATCCGTCCGTATGGACTGGACTGCAGCGGATTTACCGACTGGGTATATAAGACGGCGGGACTCGGCCCCATCTCGCCAGGCGGAAGTTCAAGCCAATGGGATTCATCCTATGAAATCAGCAAGGAAGAGCTTTTGCCCGGCGATTTGGGGTTCATGGCACGTCCCGGCGAGGTCGGTATCAACCACGTTCTGATGTATGTGGGTGAAGACGATAACGGCAACATATTGTGGGTTCACTGCTCCAGCGGCAGCGGCGTCGTGCTCAACTCTCCCACTTACGTCAAACACTACCGCCGCGTGAAGGATAAGGACCTGGAAAGCAATGTGGTACCCGGACGGGAGGAGCTGGGAGAACCCCTGTATACGCTCCGCGTCAACGTAACCCATTACTGCGCCTGCGCAAAATGCTGCGGTAGGTGGGCAGACGGCATTACGGCGTCAGGGAAAAAGGCCCAGCCCGGCATGGTGGCGATGAGTTCGTACTATCCCTTTGGCACCAAGCTGATGATCAACGGCCAATTGTATGTCGTGGAAGACAGAGGCGACTCGGGCATAGAAAACGATAAGACCCGGGTGGATATCTTTGTTTACGACCACCAGGAAGCGCTCAGGCTCGGCCGGTACTGGACTGAAGCTACTTTTTACCGATAAGAGGTGACGGTTTATGGAAGAAAAAGAATATAACAACATTTATGCGGTCCCTGCCAACTATACCGACAGCGGTAAACTGCTGGGCGGGATGCTGGAAATACGCAATACGGTGGAAGCGATCATTTTGGTTGCGCTGCTTGGATATCCGGAACTTGTCTGGCTGCCGGTCAGCACGACGGCAAAAGTGATCATTATGACTGTAACTTTAATTCCACTTGGCGTCCTGGCCTTAATGGGAATAGGCGGCGACTCACTCATGCAGTTTTTTACACATATGATTCGCTTCTGGGTCAATCGCCGCAATCTACATTACAGGAGGATAGGATACCGATATGATCAAACAAAAAACGGCAACAAGAAAAAGCCCAAAAAGAAAGCCCAAAAACGCAAGCGCCGATCAGGCTATCCGGAAGGCTGATTTTGTTCAGAACTATATCCCTATCAAGGAGATCCGCAACGGGATTGTGGAAACAACCGATAACCGGTATATCAAAATCGTTGAAATAGATCCGATCAACTTTGTGCTCCGTTCCAGCGAGGAGCAATTCAATATCATCAGCAGCTTTGCGTCCTGGCTGAAAATCAGTCCCATGAAGCTGCAGTTTAAGAGTTTGACCAGAAAGGCCGATGCGGAAAAGCACATCAATATGGTGATGGAACGCCTGAAAGAGGAAAAGAACCCGCAGTGCCGGGAGCTGGGCCAGGAATATATCAATTTAATACGAGAGGTCGGATCTAAGGAGGCGCTGACACGGCGCTTCTTTTTAGTCTTCGAATATGAACAGCTGCCGGGACGGCGAAATGATGATTATGCGGATATCTACAGCATGATTCAGACGGCCGTACAAAATATCAAAACATATCTTTCCCAGTGCGGAAACACGCTGGTACAGCCTAAAGATGAAGACGCATGGACGGCTGAAGTGCTGTATATGTTCTATAATCGCCGCAGCTGTGTGGATGAACCGTTTGGGGACCGCGTTGATCGTGTGGTCATGGATACCATGACTGCCCGGGGTAAAGTTATCGGCGTGGATCCGGTCCCCCGGATTAAGATGAATAACTTCATCGGGCCCCGCGGCATAGACCTGAACCATCATAATTACATCGTCATGGATGGCATGTATTATTCCTTTATGTACATACGTGGGGACGGATATCCCCATGCGGTACGCGGCGGATGGCTTTCTTCTTTAGTAAACGCCGGTGAAGGCATCGATTGTGATGTCTTCTTAAAACGGGAAATTCGGGGCCGCACGCTGGACAAGGTCGCTCAGCGCATCCGCCTGAACAAATCAAAACTGAAAAATATGCAGGATACCAGCACCGATTTTGAGGAGCTGGCCAATTCTATTCAGGCCGGGTATTACATCAAGCAGGGTATTTCCAATAACAACGAAGACCTCTTCTATATGTCCATATTCATTACGGTGACCGGAAACACCTATGAAGAGCTGCTGTGGCGAAAAAGCCAAATGACGGACCTGATGAAATCCATGGACATGCACATCAACGAATGTGCTTTCCAACAGGAGGCGGCGTTGAAGACAATTATGCCGCTGATAGCCATGGACAAAAACCTGGAGAAAAAATCCCGCAGGAATGTGTTGACCTCCGGGGCCGCCTCCACTTATATGTTTACCAGTTTTGAAATGAGCGACGACAATGGCGTGCTGCTGGGACTGAACAGGCACAACAACTCCCTGTGCATCGCCGATTATTTCAACACAAAGGTATACAAAAATGCAAATATAACTCTGCTGGGTACCACAGGAGCCGGCAAGACATATACTTTGGCCACCCTGATGCTCCGTATGCGGATGTGCGGAATCCCCTGTTATGTGGTCGCTCCACTCAAGGGCCATGAGTTCCGCCGGGCCTGTCAGGCCGTCGGGGGGACTTTTGTAAAAATCGCCCCGGGATCCAACGACTGTATAAACGTAATGGAAATCCGCAAAACGACTTCGCCGGAAATGAGTCTGTTGGATGAAGTCGATTATAATGCGGAGGCCTCGCTGCTTAGCAATAAAATCCAGCAGCTGATTACGTTCTTTTTCCTGTTGATCCCCGATATGACCAATGAAGAGGAACAGATGCTCGATGAAGCTTTGGTCAAAACCTATGCCGAGTTTGGCATTACCCATGATAACGACAGCTTGTATACGGATGCCGAACAAACCAGGTTCAGGCCCATGCCGATCCTGGGAGATTTGCATAAGAACCTGAAAGAAAATCCATTGACCCAGCGCATTACTACCATCCTCAGCAGGTTTGTCACTGGCAGCGCCCAGAGCTTCAATCAGCAGACTAACGTAGATCTGGATAACGATTTTGTCGTGATGGATATCAGCGAGCTCAAGGGCAGGCTATTACCCTGCGGAATGTTCATTGCTATCGATTGCCTCTGGGATGCCATCAAAGCAGACCGCACCAAACGAAAAATGTTGGGAATCGATGAAATTTGGCAGCTGATCGGCGCTACTTCAAATAGGAAGGCAGCTGAGTTTTGCCTTGAGATCTTCAAAATTATCAGGGCTTATGGAGGCGGCGCACTGGCTTCGAGCCAGGATTTGTCAGATTTCTTTGGGTTGGACGACGGGAAATATGGCCGTGCGATCCTGAATGCCTGCCGGACAAAGATTGTTTTGAACCTGGAGCCCGATGAGGCCGCCTATGTTCAAAAGGCGCTCAACTTAACCAAGAATGAGGTTCGGAGTATTATTCAATTTGAACGCGGTGAAGCGCTGATAAGCGCCAATAACAATAAAATACCGGTTAAAATCAAGGCTTCCAGAGCGGAACACCGCCTCATCACGACTGACCGTGCTGAGCTGGAGCAGATGATAAAGGAACGGCAGGCGACCCAGAAAAGAGCCACCGGCCATACTTCGTAGAATACACATTCAAATATCAAATGCGCATTTCAGAATGGATTGCGCATTTTGAAAGGGGGAATTTATTATGTTACTTCCGGATGAAAAGCTGGTCGTCAAATGGCTTTCCCAGTATCAAGTCCTGCAAACGGATCAGGTCATTAAGATGCTGCCGGACAAAAAGCCGGAGACGGCCCGCCGTATAATAGGCAATCTGAAAAAGATGTACATGGTTTCGGATGTGGACGGCGGGTACCTTGGCTTAGATCATATGGCCCGGCCCGAACCGCGCTTAATTACAGCCGTCTGGGTTCTGCTGCAGTTTATTGATAAGGTTGATCCATTGGCTCATTATCCCGCCGCTTACCCTTCGCAGTTATATTTTCTCAAAGAATCTATCGGATACGAAATCGTGGTTCTATATGAGGGCGAACTTCATTTGACGAAATTACTGCAGGAATATCCTGAAACAAGATACATCATTGTCCTGCCGGATATTGAACTGGCCAATAATCTGACCCTGCCGAATGTACCATGCCTTTTTGCTACAGTCAATGAGCAAACCGCGGGCAGCCCTGAAATCTTTTTCTATTCGGGAGGCGAAGAACATGACGCCATTTGAAGAGAATCTGAATAGAGCAAGCGGCAGACTGCGAAAAGCCGAGTCCGCATTGGGTGTAATCAACACTCTGGTCACCGCCGGCAATATAGAGGCCGCTTATCAGGCCGCTTTTATATTTGCCCATGAATGCGAGCAATTGACTCTGCAGGCGAGGCTGCTTCCGGCCTATACGGGAAATCCCCGGTACCATGACGATATGGCGCTGGATACCACCACAAACGTGCCTATCCGGATCGGCTTCACCATCCAGGGATGGTTCGGCGTCCATTTGCCGGCGCTGCTGCCGAAAAAAGAAAAAGGTTCTCCGGATTATCTTCGCGCCCCCCTTTACCGGGCGCTTGGCGAGTTTATCCAAAATGTGCAGACAGATATGCCAGTCAGAACCGGGAGCTGTGTCATTGTATTCCGGCACCGGTACGACCGGACCCGGCCGGAACGCCGGGCCAGGGATCATGACAACATTGAGGTCAATGCCATTGTAGATGTCATTGCCCTATTCCTTCTTCATGACGACTCTCCTCTGCTGTGCGACCATCACTATTGTACAGTCATGGGGGATCGGGATGAAACGGAAATTTATATCATCCCCAGGGAAGAATTTCCCCAGTGGTGGCATGTCGCAAATTCAGAGACTGGCCGCAAATTGGAACTCCATGAAAACTCGCCCGAACCGGCCAAAAAACCTATGTAAAAACGGCCGCTTCCGGGCGCTTGATTTTTACATACGCCCGGGTTGCGGGGAAAATGGCATTTATTCGGGCTTTCTACAGGGTCCGGAGGTCAAAAATGAGACGAAGGGAGCAGACCACATGTCGTAAATCGCTCACACACTGAGGAGGTCATTATGATCACAATACGCCCATCCAGTTATGTGTATCAGCTGCTTGAATTGCTGTCCGTTGCGGGTGAGTTTCCTGTCCGGTCTTTATCGGTTCTGGGAAACGAGCGCACAGTCAAGGCGTTGGTTCATAGACTTGAATCGGTACAGGACTTGAGGATGGGCAAAGACGCTCCGGTACACACCATGAAGATGCTGCAGATCAGCGGCAAAGGAAGCAACCGGACACTCCGGCTTTATAAACGGGCCCTGCCGCTTCTGGAAGAACTCCATCCAGGTGCCCTGGAGAACTATAGCCAAAGCTTTTTTAATCACAGGTTCCCAGGGGACTCCACCCATATCTTTCGCAACCACCGCATCGCCGAGGCGCTTGCAATGATGATGAAGGCCGGTGTGGAGATCCGTCCGTATGTGCTTCCCGGACTCCAGATGACGGGGCGGCGAAAGGTTGTGCCTGATTTCCCTTGTTTTTATACGTCCAGGGAGATCAAGCGGTTTGATACAACCCAAATGAATAAAACCATATTCACCCGCACCGTTGGCGCCCTTTTTTATCCCGGCGGCCTTTACGCCGTATACAATACCAGGGACAGCGTCATGCGGTGGAGCGGCCTTGGAGAATTCAAAACGTATTATCACCTGCAGGATCTTGCGCGTATGAACTCCCCCATAACCGACTTTAATTCCGCGCTTCTGCTCGGCCGCGATCCCGGCGTGGCACTGGAGACCATGCTGGAATCTGATAAAAGCCAGCGAAAAGAGATGCGGTTTGACCGTATATATCCACATATTCACTATATTCCCCTGAACGATGATGGTATCCGTTTGCTCCGGATCCTGATCCAGCCAAACTGGCAGGAAGACATGCTTGCTGCACTGTTCCCCCCGGAACTGAGAATCAAGCAATCCTATATGGAGCTGGACGCCGTTGATGGAGACCTGCATATCCTCTCCCATCTGGACAGTGATATTGCCCGGCTCTATCGTTTTCATGAGGCAGCGGTAACAACAAGCCGCCGCTTTGAAGTCGTTTGCTATCCGTGGCAGGTACCGTTCTTGCAAAAATACCTGGGCAGGGATATCGCTGTCCGGGTTCTTGAAATGAACGCCGTGTATAACGCTTTGGGGGTGATGTAGAACCGAAAAATGAAAGGAGTGTTGCCTTTGAACAGCAGAAAAATCGGTATCATTCTTGCTGTGATACTTGGCATTGGAGTCGCCCTGTACCTGGGCGGACTCGCCGGCCAACTGATGGCCGGGTACGACGAATGGATGCAGCAGGACGGCCTGACCGGCGGCGCCACCATGCGGCCCATCTATTTAAGCCCTATATATTGTATCCCGCATGCGTTCTCGGGCGAAGGCCTCAAGGGAACGCTTTTTATTTTAGCTGCCGCCGGAGCCATTACTTTATATGTCAAGATTCACAACCGGTTTTCCCGCGGCGAATACGATGAACGCAATTTCAAAAGAAGCACCCGGGGCACATATGGAACCGCCGCTTGGATGTCCGAAAAAGAAATGCGTGAGAACCTGGAGGTCACCACACCCAAACAAGCGAAGGGAGTCATCCTGGGCGAGAAAAACGGTAAAGTGGTGTGCCTTCCGGAGGACACCATGCTGGGACCTCATATCGCCCTGTTCGGTGCGACCGGCTCGATGAAATCCCGGGCATTCGTGAGGAATTACCTCTTTGGAGCCTTAAAGCGCGGGCAATCCGTGATTTGCACGGATCCCAAGGGAGAACTCTATGCTGACACGGCATCCATGTTCCGCGATGCAGGTTACACCGTCCGGGTCTATAACCTGGTGAATCCTGAGAACTCAGACAGCTGGAACTGTATGGTGGATCTCGGCGGAGACACCTTGGTCGCCCAGATTCTCACCGACGTCATTTTTACCAATACCAGGGAAGAAGGTATCAAAGGAGACCGGTTCTGGGACGACGGGGAAAAGGGCTTACTCAAGGCCCTGATCCTTTTTGTGGATCAGGACGCCACCCGGGTCCAGGCGGAGAAGCATCTCCCGGCCGTATACCAACTACTGACCAACAATTCAGAGCGCCAGCTGGAAGCCATCTTTGACAAACTTCCCATGACCCATCCTGCCAAGGCGCCTTACAGCTATTACCGCCGTGGCAATGAAACGGTTCGCGCCGGCATTGTCACCGGCTTGGGCACCAGACTGCAGGTACTCCAGAACGCAGCCATCCGCCGCATCACCTCCGGATCCGACATTGACCTTACAGAACCGGGAAAAAGCAAGTGTATCTATTATATTATTATGTCCGACCAGGACAACGCCCTCGATTTTATATCCTCGCTGTTCTTTTCCATGCTCTTTCTCCGGTTGGTCCGGTTCGCCGACGCACAACCGGACGGGCGATGCCCGGTTCCCGTAGCCATCATGCTCGAAGAGGCGTGTACGGTGGGAGCTATCAACAACCTCAGCCGCCGGATGTCAAATATCCGGTCCAGGAACCTGAGCGTCTGCATGGTAATACAAAGCCTTCCCCAGCTCCGCAACCGCTACCCGAACGATCTGTGGGCGGAGATCCTTGGCTGCTGTTCCACGCAGCTGATGTTCGGATGCACCGACCAGGATACCGCTGAATTTATATCAGTCCGAACGGGCGATATGACCGTGGAGGTCAACAGCAATATGACCGTGCGCAAAACCATTGCTGTAGCACAGGTCATCCCTCAGTACCGGGCAATGGAAGGCCAGGGCCGCAGGCGGCTGCTCACCGTTGATGAAGTCCTGCGGCTCCCGAATGATGAAATGCTCATTATCCTGCAGGGGCAGAAGGTACTCAAAGCAAAAAAATTTGATTATACCAGGCACCCCATGTATAAGCAGATACGCCGGTCTTCGGTTTATGACTATACGCCACAGGGGGCACAGAGCGCCGCTGCCTTTTATTCTCAGGAAAAGCCATCTGCAGAACCAGCTCTTGTACCCCGCACAGCCCGTCCGACCGCTAAACCCACATTATATAGTACCGGAAAACCACCGGATGAATTTTAAGGAGGAAAATCCCTATGTCAAATACAATTCCCGAAGAACAAGTCACGCCAATTGTGGGAGAGGATGTTGTTCTCGAAGGTGCCACGCCGGAAGATTCAGCAGAACCGGCAGCAGTTGAAGCCCAATCCGATATCGTACCTGAAGCACCTGCAAAACCAAAACGAAAACGAACAAAAATAGCCGCAGCTGAAGCTGATGAGACTGAGGCTAAAGCTGAAGCGCCGGAAGAAATCTCGGTTATGGGGCCGGAAGAAAATGAGCGCCCAGAACCGAAAAAGAATCCCCCTGTACGCAGCCGCCGTGCCAGATCCCGCCCGCCGGCAGACCCGGTTGTATCCATTGACGATCAGAGGACGGTGGAGACTGACGCCGATAAACGGCAAAGCGACCTGCTGGACCTAATTGAATCTCAGAAGGGCCGGAAGATCCTGACGGATATCATTCAGGGAGTGGAGCACCCGGCGGAGAATCCGCTGCTCTCCTACGCGGTTGTATACCACGGGGATATCAAGGTAATCCTGCCGGCCTCTGAAGTGGTGGAGCTTCCGGAGGACACACGAGACCTGCAGCCCGAAGAAATATTGCATTACCTGGTCACTAAGCGGCTCGGTGCAGAGATCGATTATATCGTCCAGGGTATCGACCGGGAAGCCGGTGTGGCGGCGGCCAGCCGGTTAGCCGCCATGGCAGCCCGCAGGCGGGAGTATTACTTCTCCACCGACCGCGAAGGTATGTACCTGCTTTATGACGGCGTTGTCGCTGAAGCCCGTGTTATCTCAGTGATCCGTCCGGGCATTTTCGTGGAAATTTTCGGTTTGGAAGTTTATATCCCATTACGGGAACTCAGCTATCAAAGATGGCTGGACGCCTCCCAGCATTTCCAGACCGGTCAGCGTGTCCTGGTAAAGTTGCTGGAGGTGAACCGCACGGACCGTGACAACATCCGTGTCTCGGCCTCTGTCAAGCAGGCGTCCGAGAATCCCTATGAACGTGCGCTGCAGCGCTATACCATTGGCAGCCGCTATGTCGGCACCGTCTCGCTGGTAGATACCCACGGCGTATTTGTAGCGATGGACGGCGGCATTGACTGTTTATGTGCCTTCCCCAAAAGAGGGCGGCCGGCCCGCGGATCCCGCGTCACCGTCCGTATCCTGGGTATCAATCATGAAACCAACCGGATTTGGGGAGCGATTACGCACATGGCCGCCACGACCCAATGAAGGAGAATCATGATATGAAATATGAAAGCATTACGAATCTGGAACAGGAGAACCGGCAGCTGCTTGTGCGGCGAACCCGGGAGATGATTTCCCGCTTCCTGCCGGTACAGGACCAGGATGAAACATCCATCATGGTCACCCTGGATGAGTTCTATCTGCAGATCTTATTTTCGGATATCCATCCGTTGATGGTGCTCTACCTGGCAAGGGCTATTGACCGTTCTGTTACCGCAAAAGATTTTCGGTTAATAAATGACTTGAACCTGCAGAGCGTTCTCGGCGGCCACGCCCTTAATACCGATATCGGGTGTTATACTTACCGGTCCACACACTGGCTGAACGGCGAGCTGTCACAGCAGCGGATGATGGAGATGCTGGACCGGTGTGTGGAAGACGCAAAACGGGGATATTACCGTGTCAATCCCCGTGCGTCATAAGAAAGAGAGGTACCTATGATTAAAAAATCTTATCTTCGCAGGATCATATTACCCATCCTATGTTTTTGCCTTTTGCTGGGCGCCGCGCCAATTGCGCTGGCAGCGCCGGAGGCCGAACCGGAGCCGACGGTATCTGCGGCAACGGAGCCAGAATCGAATACAGCGGCCGAAACAACGAGTCCGGCATCAGACAATACGCCGGTCGATACCGTTGCCGACAAGCTGGTCATCCAGCTCGGCCCGGCATGGGCGGGCGTGGAGTTTGAGCTGCATACCGATTACGGGCTTTACCCGGGAACCATCGTGGTGGATGAATCCGGATTCCTTAAAATGGAGCTGGGCGGCAGCAAAACGTACACGATCAGCTGCCTAAGCTCCTCAGTTCCTGTCCCGAGTCCGGACCCGGCTGCTACGGAGGCGCCCGATGATCAAAGCACCCAGAGTCAAAGCCCGGCTGAAGATGATGGAGATTCCGGTGAAGGGGACGCCGGCAGCGAATCAAAGTTCCAGATCCCCCCCATGCACCTGATCCTGTTTATCGGGGGCATGGTCATTTGTATCGGCGCACTTATTGCCATGCGTGTTGTACGCAAACGCCGCGAAGCTTCTTATCAGGAAGATGAGAATGATGAAGACTAATCCCCTGTTCCATAACCGAGAAATAAAGCAAGATGTTGACCCGTATATCTAAATTCGCAGTATAATAGACAATATGTTGACACAAACGAAGATCTGTGCTATACTATAGCCGGATAGAGTTTGTGCCACAGGCCTTCTAAGCGGTCGATGCCGAAAGACCGCCAACACATGCCGGAACGAAGGGTATGGATTAGTTGCGGATACGCCAAGTCGTATCCATACGGTACAGCTCTGCTGCATAAATCCTATTAGCAAACAGGGTCTATGTTCTCTTAAAAAGAGTGCATGGGCCCTGTTTTGCATTTTTCAGACTATTTGGAGGTGATGATAATGAAATCAAGAGGGAGCAAGTACATACCTGACAGTAAACACAAAGGTCATAGTCTGCGCTGCCAGTACTGCGGCAGCCCCACCGTCCTGCGAAGCGCGGACGGGATCTATAAAAGCAATCCGGATAATACGCAGCTGTATGTCTGCACGCGATGGCCGGCATGCGACGCCTACGTCCGGGTACATCCCGGGACCACGATCCCGGTAGGATCCGTTGCAAATAAAAAACTCCGCCAGATGCGCTACCAGGCCCACCAGGCATTTGACCAGCTGCATAAATCCGGACTGATGAGCGACGACCAGGCCTACCAGTGGCTTGCCGGGGTTCTGCAGGCGCCTCGTTCACAGGCACATATCGGATACCTGGGTGAATACTCCTGCCAACTGGTCATTGACGAGAGCAAAAAGCTGATGTCCAATGCGAAAAAAACCGGTATTACCAGATGGGGAATCCCTCAGCTTGCAGGAGGTGTCCGATAATATGGATTCTATTGAAGAAAGAAACCGGCTGGTGGTAGAAAACCAGGGGCTGGTGGGACAGGTAATTAAAGACTGTGTCCATGCAATCGACGGCATCGGCCTTTACTCCTATGACGACTTGTTTCAAACCGGCTGTATCGGTCTGATCAAGGCCGCCCAGTCTTATACGGTAGGCAAGGTCAAGTTCAGTACATACGCTTACCACTGCATCCGCAACGAGATATACCACGCCTTGGAATATGCCAGACTCCGCAGAGACCGGGAATCGGTCACCGATCCGATAAGTATCAATCCCGACATCAGCTACTCTCCATCCCGGTTCCCTGAATTGTGCGCAGTCCTGGAAAGAGCAAAAGCATCAATGACCAAATCCGCCGCCAAAGGCGTGGACGCATTGATGCTCAGAGCGAAAGGTTATTCCAGCAAAGAGATAGGCGAGATTTACCATGCTCCCGCAAATCATGTAACAGCCTGGATATCGAAGGCACGCAGGGAACTCAGGCACAATCCGGAACTGGCGGATTTCATATGAAGAGGCCAAAAAAGCTTGGCACACTCAAGCTGGTGCTCCCTTTCGCAGCCGCCGCTCTCACAATTCTCCTGTTCCGGACGGTGTTCTTCCTTGGTTACACGCCGACAGCTTCCATGGAACCAGCCATACCCGCAGGCTCGTTTCTTTTCGGGTACCGGCTTTACGGAACGCTGCAGCGTGATGATATAATCATATTCAAACGCGATGGCCACACCGTTATCAAACGAATCGCCGCTATTCCCGGCGATACCGTGTACGATTACGGAACTCAGTTTTCACTGGAATACAGAGCCGGCGCACTGCCGGTGGCGGTTCCGGAGGACTGCTACTTTGTACTGGGTGACAATACTGCGGAGTCTTACGATTCCCGGTTCTGGGCCGAGCCCTTCGTAGTCCGCAAAGATATCCTGGCCAAATATGCAGGAAACTGATGCCATCGCAGGAGGTGTTGTGTTATAAAAAAGAACTGATAAAAGCCAACCAGGTAGCCCCATAGCTGGCCGTATAAAACCGGTGGCCGTACTCGCTTTGGGCATAACGGCCGCCGTCGCGGATCTGGTACCATCCGCGGAGCTCTTGCCGCAAATATTCGTCTGACGACAGTGGTTCCAGCCAGATGCGATCATGTGTGGTAAGTTCCTCCGCATCCAGCGGTGTGCCAATACCGTGAAGACCCAGGGCAAAGCCTGGAGGAAAAGCGCGTACCTCCCCTGTGATACTCTCAAAAGAACATGTACGCCCGTCATGAAACGTAAGCTTCTGGCCGATTGCGTCTACCAAAGCAAACCCGGACCCGTTCTGTTCCAACCAGACCGGCAGTCCATGCATGATGCGAAGTTGCTCTACGGGGATGGGCTCCGTCAGGGACAATTCATATTCCAGGGCGCCCGCACGGCCCGTCAGGTAATCCATGCTGACATTCAATATTTTGGCGGCCATCGCAATTTTGGAGCAGGGCGGATCCACCGCCCCGCTTTCCCAGTTCTTTAAGGAACTGGGTGATATATCAATGAGCGCTGCAAACTCCGGGATTTTATAGCCCCTGAGTTCCCGCGCTTTTTTCAGCCGTTCCAATGTGTGTTCACCTCCTCCCAGCGTTATTATACCATGATTTGTTATGATCGGGTAAAAATTCATATCCTATAGAGGTGAATGAGTCCGGATAGCATGAATTAGTGCGGCAGTCCAAAACCCACCAAAAGGATTGCGTAACCGAGAAAATGCTGTTATAATCAGGGTGTGCCCGGGGAGGATACCCCAATGAAAAAAATACTTATATGGTTAATGGTTATCGCCATTTTCGCAGGCACGACAGGCTGTGGCAATTCAAGTGCAGATCCGACCGAGGACCCGACCGCTGAGGCGTCGATTTCTTCCGATACTTCATCCGATGGGGCGGATGATGAGGAAATGTCTTCAGAAACCGAGTCTTCTCAGCAATCGGAAACTCCCGGTGAAAGCACTGATCCGGAACAGTCTGTTTTGTCATCTTCAAATACGAGCTCTCCAGGTTCCAAACCAGGAACCGGGAATCAGGGGACGCCGGGAACGAATTCCGGTAACCGCTCAGCAAACGGGGGCAACTCCCAGTCGTCCAGCTCGTCAACACCAACGACACCGGCTCCAACAGCCCCGTCAACCTCGGCGCCGACCACGCCTTCAACTCCGGCACCGACGGATCCAACACCGGCACCGAAGACGGCTTATGATTACCCATTTGACCCGGAGCAAATCAAGCAAGACATGATTGCTTATGGAAAATCACTGGGTATGAAAAAGGGCAGCGCGTCCAGCTCCACCGGCGACATTACTGCTTCCAGTTCCTTTCAGGGAACGGCGTTGAAAAATGCTTTGATGAACCGCGTCGCCTGGTATGCGAATCCGGACAATCTGACGGCATACGGCGGAGATCCGGTCGAATATTTTAATGTTACCTATTCGGGATCCGATGGTAATTACAGTTTCGTTTTTTGGTATTAAAATCAAATATCGTCCAATACCCTCTGTTTTAAGACAGGGGGTATTTTTATGTAATTTGAAAGGATGGAAAACTCCATGAAAAACCTATTTGTTCAGAAAGGCAAGCGGCTGCTTGCTGTTTTTTTATGTCTTATTATGATAACCGCGGCCCTGCCGGCCAATGTTCTTGCATGGTCTGCCTCACCCGGTTCGACCTGTACCTCCGGATTTGGTTCTTTCTTGGAAGGGTACGACGGCGGGTACTACTACTCGCCCGCCAATATTAACGTGTTGTTTTATAACTCGGACGGAACCACCTATATCGCTTCTCATTCCGGCGGCAACGCACGCCGCCCTTATTTGCTGTATGACTCTTCCGGGTCATCCCGCAGGGTATACTGCGTTGAGTCCGGGGTTTATCTCGCTTCTGACCGCTCCTACACTTCAGACAGTTATAAAAACAGCGCTTATTTCAATATGCTGCCTGAGAGCGCCCAGTTTGGGATTATGCTGGCTACCATGTACGGGTACCAGCCCGGAAAAGCGATGCCGATCTCCGGGATCAACGCCGATGACTACTGGTATGCCACCCAGATTATTTGCTGGGAATATCAGCAGGTGCTCCGGACCAGCCCCGCCGCCCGTATCAACAACGGGACGATAGACAAGGACACCTATTATAATTGCATAAAAGGCCGGCCCGCCGAATTGGCTTATAACTGGATCCTTTCCCAGATGCAAAAACACGCTACGGTACCCAGCTTCACCAACCGCAATGTGAACAACGCTCCGACGCACACCTTAAAGTACAATATCTCCACGGGCCTGTATGAACTGACGCTGACCGATACGAACGGTTTGGGGATCGACCTTGAGCGCCTGAGCGGCAGCAGCAGTGTCACTGTTACCCGCAGCGGCAATACCTATAAGCTCACCACCCCGAACATGATCAGCTCTCCTATCCGTTTCGAGTTCAGAAAAAATGTGCCCATAACCGACAATATGCTTATCTGGGGGCACATAGGGGAACAGACCCTCTGTACCGGTTTTGACGATCCGGTCTGCTTTTACATGAACATCCAAACCGAGACCACCGGTATAGGCAGGATTGTCAAGACTTCGGAAGATAACATTGTTTCCGGAATCCGGTTCCGCGTCACCGGAAACGGCGTCGATCAAACGGTAACCACCGGGACCGGCGGCCAGATTGAGCTGGAATTGATGCCGGGCACATACACTGTAACGGAAACGGCTCCGGACCGTTATGTGAGCCCGAAATCCCAGACCGTTACCGTTTACTCCGGCAACACATCGACGGTCTACTTCTCCAACGTCCTGAAGAAATTCACGATCTCTGCGAGTAAGGTGGATTCCAGGACCGGAACACCTCAAGGTGACGCCTCCCTGGCCGGCGCTGTTTATGGGGTATACAAAGGCGGCTCCCTCGTTGATACCTATACCACAGACAGCCGGGGCCAGTTCACCACAAAGGAGTATATCTGTGGAAACGACTGGACGGTCCAGGAACTCGAACCGTCCGAGGGTTATGAATTGGATACCCGTGTTCATTCTGTCGGTGCAGCTCCCGGGAATTTCACCATTGAGCGAAACACCGTAGAGATGACACTAAAAGAAGATATTATCGTCGGCAGGGTCGCCATCGTGAAACATGCGGATGAAGGCGAAACGGGCATTGACACTCCTGAAAAAGGAGCTATTTTTGAGTTCTATTTAACCAGTGCCGGGAGTTACAGCAACGCTTCCCCGCAAGCAAGATTCCGTGGCGAAACCGATGCCGACGGGTATTTGGAGACGGACGATCTCGTTTATGGCTGGTACACGGTGCATCAGGTTTCCGCAGGCATCGAGGGTACCCTGCTGGTTCCGGATTTTCAAGTTTACGTCAGCCAGACCGGGCGCGTCTACCGTTATATCCTGAACAATGGTCCGATTTTGGCTAAGGTCCGCGTAGAGAAACGCGACATCGACTCGAATCTCCTGATCCCGGCGTCCGGTATCGGATTCCGGGTATACGATCCCGACGGCAATCTTGTTGTACAGCATTATGATTACCCGACCCCCACCGATATCAGTGAATTCTTCACAAACGAAGAGGGCTGGTTGATGCTGGTAAGCCCCCTGCCATACGGCATCGGTTACACCCTCGTGGAAACCCAAACCGCATCGGGTTACTGGCTTGGCGACGGCGAAGGTATCAAATTTGATATTACGGGCGAGGAGACGGTTGTAACCGTAGCCAAACACAACAAAGCCCAGCAGGGCCGCATAATCGTCAATAAATCCGGTGAGGTCTTTGCCTCTGTGGTTGTCGATGAAAAGGAGGAGCTGTACCAACCGATCTACGAAGTCCGCCCTATGGCCGGAGCCAAGTACCGTGTCTATGCGGATGAAGACATTTATACATTAGATGGCACGCTCAGAGCTTCCAAAGACGAATTTGTATCGGAGATCGTGACCGGTCCGGACGGCTCCGGCGCCTCCGGCTATTTGTACCTTGGCCGGTACCGGGTCGAAGAGGTGCAAGCCCCGGACAATATGGTGCTGAATCCAGAACTCAGATATGTGGAACTCACTTATGCGGGCCAGGAATACGAGTTCACGGAAACCGAGACCTCATTTTATAACGAACGGCCCCGTATTGAGCTGGATCTGCAGAAACTGATGGAAGAAGACGAACGCTTTGGAGTCGGCATGAATGATGAGATCACCGCCGTCACCTTTGGCTTGTTCAGCGCAGAGGACATGACCGCCGCCGATGGATCGGTTATCCCCGCGGACAGCTTTTTTGAGGCTATCACGGTGGATTTGGAATCCGGGCATGGCGCCTTCACCTCGGATCTGCCGGTGGGCTATTCATATTATGTCAAAGAGCTCACAACGAACCTCTCCTACCAACTGCTCCGCGACGCTGTCTTCCCGGTTGAATTTCTGTATGAAGGCCAGGATGTGCATACGGTCCATATTACCCTAAACGGCGGCGAGCCTATCATCAACGAACTGATCCGCGGCCGTATCGAGGGCCATAAAGTCGATGAGGACGGCAACGCACTGGCCGGCGCCGTATTTGGTCTCTTCCGCCCGGATGAGGAGGAATTTACGGGAGAAAACGCCATCCTGACAGCTGAGAGTGACACGGCGGGCCTGTTTGTGTTTGAGGACGTCGTGTTCGGCCAGTGGGCCGTGCGGGAACTCGCATCGCCGGAGGCCTTCGTACTGAGCGAGGAGATCCACTATGTTACCGTTTCTAAACACGGCGCCGTAATAACAGTTGACGCTGAAAACCGGTTCATTACCGGCAACGTGCAGCTGACCAAGGTGGATGAGGAGTATCCGGACAACAAGCTCTCCGGTGCCACCTTTGAGATCTGGCGGGATGCAAATGAAGACGGCATCCTGGACGATAACGACATTTATATCGGGATCCTGGAAGAAACCGACCTGGGTATCTATGAAATGTTTGGGCTCAGATACGGACATTATCTCTTGCGGGAAACCGAGGCTCCGGCAGGATTCTATTTGGAAGAAACCGTGTACGCTTTCCGAATCGTGAATGATGGTGAGACGGTCGTGCTTCAGAACGTGGAAGGCGTCGGCTTCATCAACAACGCCCAGTATGGCGCCCTGAAGATTATTAAGCACTCCAGCGACGGTACCCTGGAAGGGTTCTCCTTCCGCATTGAAGGTAAGACCATCAGCGGAATCGAATACTCTGAGGTCTTCACTACCGATGCCCGGGGTGAAATCCTTGTAGATCTCCGTATCGGTGAATACACCGTTTCCGAGGTGGCCGACAACGCCAGCGCACGGTATGTACTGCCTGCAAATCAGGTCGTTGAAATCGTACCGCAAGAGACCCTGGAGATAACCTTTGAAAACATCATAAAGGACACTCCGAAAACCGGGGACGACAGCCTGGCTTGGCTGTGGATTACGCTCATGGCGGTATCACTCGGAGGTATTGCGGTCACCCTGCTGGTCGGCCGCCGGCTTAAAAAGCGGACGGATTCATCTGGCCGGTAACCCATTAACAAATCAGAGGCTGGAGGATGGTTTTGCTATCCTCCGGCTTTTTTGATATCCTTATAAAATAGTAGGTTAGGTGAAAATATGAAACGAATTATAATCAGAATTTTGATAGCCGTCTTTGCGGTCGTATTTCTGGTGTCGGCCGGCATGCTGATAAAGCATTATGTGGACGACAGGAACCAGGCAGAAGAGTTTACCAAGCTATCCGATTTTGTCCGGGAGTACCCCAACACGCTTGATGAGACTCCGGATGAAACGGACGAACCCAGCCGGCTCATGGCCTACAGGGAACTGTATGAGCAAAACAATGATCTGGCCGGCTGGCTGCGGATCGAAGGGACCAGCATCGACTACCCCGTCATGCACACACCCTCGGATCCAGAATACTATTTGAAACGTGATTTTAATAAGGCGTACAGCAGCCACGGAACCCCGTTTTTGGATGCGGCCTGCGACCCGGAAAAACCCAGCACAGTCCTGACGATTTACGGGCACCATATCAAAAACGGGAAAATGTTCGGCGCCCTGAAGGAGTACGAAAGCCAGAAATACTATGAACAGCATTCCGCTATCCAGTTTGATACCCTGACCGAGATCGGCGACTATGAGATTGTGGCCGTCTTCAAGACGCAGGTATATACCACGGATCCGAATGTGTTCCAATATTACCTCTATACCGATTTTGAGGATGAGGAGCAGTTTAACGACTTTATGGCGAAGGTCGATGAACGGAGTCTATATGACACAGGCAAAACAGCCGGCTACGGCGACAGGCTGCTTATGCTGAGCACATGCGAATATTCCCGTACCAATGGCCGACTGGTAATACTCGCAAGAAAAATTTAACGATATGATGAACCCGGGCAGTCCGCTTCCAAAGGCGGGCTGCCCGGGCTTTTTTACGTTTACCGGGAATTATCCAGAATTGAAGATATCAAGCCAATCGCATACAGGGGGACATTGGTCAACCAGGATTCTTCTCTGAAATCCGACATGGAAGTCCGTACGCAAAGCTCCGGCGTGAAACGCTCTGAAAAACTCCGCAGGCTCTTAGACCGCAGGTTCTCTTCCGCCTTCACTTCAACGGGTATGGTATTCATGCCCAGTTGGAATAGGAAGTCAATTTCCGCATTGCCTTTGTCTGAAGACCAGTAAAACGGAGTGATACCGCACATGGCCCGCATTTCCTGCTGTACAAATTGCTCTGTCAGGGAGCCTTTGAATTCTTCAAAAATCCGGTTCCCATCCAATAATGACTTTACGTCCAAACCGCTTTTGGCCCCAAGCATGCCCACATCCATCATATACAGCTTAAACGCTTTATCTTCGTAGGCACTCATGGGCATGCCCGGTTTGGTCACGCGGCTTACCTTATGGACCAGCCCGCAATCCAGCATCCACTGCAATGCGAGCTCGTAGTCCTTGGCCCGGGAACCCTTTCGTACCGCGCTATACAAAAACCGCTTGTTCTCTTTGGCCAACTGGGCCGGTATGGAATCCCAGAGCTTCCGGATCCTTGGTACGGTATCGTTTGGCGCGTGTTTGCTGAAATCCTGCTCATAGGATTCAAGCAACCGTGTTTGTATCCTTCTGATCACATTCATCCCTGATGTGGTATAGGCTTCGACAGCTTCCGGCATTCCGCCAACAAAATAATATTGCCGCAGCAGATCAATATACTTCTCACGAAACGCTTTGATCAATTCCCAGTCCTGAGAATAAAGGAGATTAACAAGCTTTTCGTTACCGGTTGCTTCCAGGAATTCCAGGTAACTCATTGGATACAGATCCAAAAAGTCAACCTTCCCAACCGGGAATGATGTCCCTTCGTGCAATGCCACCCCCAGCAGGGAGCCTGCCGCTACCACGGCGTATTGAGGCGCATTTTCATTAAAATATTTGAGCGAGGACATTGCCTGTGGTGCTTCTTGAATTTCGTCGAATACCAGTAGCGTATCTTCCGGCCGGATATTCTGTCCGGATTCAATCTCCAGACCCATGATGATCCGGCTGATGTCGTAATCCCCCTCAAACAGCGTCTTCATCCGTTGGTTGTTATCGAAATTGATATAGACCGTCTTCTTGAAGTGGGAAGACCCAAACTCTTGCATCAGCCATGTCTTTCCCACCTGCCTGGCGCCCCGTATTACCAAAGGAATACGTTTTGCACCGCTATTCCACTCCTCCAACTGCATCATTGCATATCTCTTCATGGATATCACCGTCCTCAACTGTATTATACCCCATTTTCAACATAAACACAACGGAACTTTCGATAGATTTTACATTATTTCATAGGGAACTTATGAGCACTTGTGCAAATATGTGTTACGGCGAGTTTTTTCGTAGATGCGGAACATGCCAGCTTTGTTATTCAGGAACTGAGAACCTGTAAGTATGACGCGGAGCTGGACGGCGACGCCAATATCATCGGAGTCGATTACCAGGGCGGCAATCTGCTGGACGGTGAAGAGGCCATGTTCGGCCGGATCGCACCGTATGTGAAATCCGGCAGCTACATCGAGTTGGAGAACGGCAGCGGCAGCCGGTGGCGCTGGGTCTTCAAGAATGGCGCCGTCCGGGAAGTGACAGCCAGGATCGTATGGCCGGATGAAGATCAGGCGCCCAGAACCGAGAATGGTTTTCAGAATCATCGCAGTGATGTTCAGGATCCAGGTAATGGTCCAAAATCGATATAAATTGAAACCGGCGCAGACCTTAATCTGCGCCGGTTTCGTTGTGCCCGTTAGTTGTATTTGCCCCCCATTTGCTGGTTCCCAGGGTATCCAGTTTCGAATGTCAGCTGCTATATTGGAGGGCAGATTGACAGACTTGCGTCCACCGAAGATATCCCTTGGGTGTGCCATCTGCATCCGCAGGGGAGCTTGCTATGCAGACAGCTGGGTAGGGCGGCGGTCTTATAGGAGTCTTATAGGGACCGTCGCATTTATGTCACGCTCCTCTGGTTGGGGGCCGTTGGAGCGTCAGACATCGTTATGTTACCATCCCTCGGTCTTAGCGTGAATCTGGTGCAGAAAACAGGCAGGCTCCTTTTTCTTAATACAGGGAATCATGTGTCGGCCTCCGTTTTTCTTTTCTCACACAATGCTGTATATTTCTCATTCAGTTTTTTGTGCCTTTTCAAAAGGGATTGATATTTTTTGTTAAGCTCGCTATTTCGCTGATTCAGTCTGACGATACAGGCGCCTACCTCGTCGCGGTTAAATCCCCATTCCTGAGTAGAAAAAAATTCGATATTGTCCATACAGTGATCATCCTTTCGTTGTCCGGTAAAAAATAACCGGCAGTCGGTAGGAAAACCTGCCTACCGGCCATAAAGCGTCCCGCCGCTCAAACACGAGCCTGTCCGGGACATTTCCGCCGCTTTACCCACTTGTCCGTTATCACGGTCAAGCCCAGAAAAGGTATAAGCGGCCTTAAAGGAGAGAGCGGCAGAAAAAACAACAAAGCCTGCCGTATATGTAAACCATACGGATAGAAAAACAAAAGACCGTAGGGAGTACATGTCTTATAAAGGTATTTATTATTCTGCCGTTTGCCTGTCAACAGTGGAATACGGCCTGCCCCATGCGGGATAAATGCGCTGAAATCTCTCTGAGGGCTTTGCTCTTTCAATTGGATGTTTTGTGACCGGCACTAAAACAGGGAAGCAGCCTTCTTCATTGCACAGCACATATTCCCGCGTGTTAGCCGGATTGTTTATACACCTGTATATCCCGTGTGTCGGCCTGAATATCTCTGCCATATAGCTCCCGCCTTTCGTAAATCTAAATATTACACTGTCACCGCCCATACCGGCCTTGTTACGGCCACGGGCGGTACGGACGTATGACAGCTTTGAAAGGAGTATCCGGCAGGAAGAAAACAAATAAAAACCTGCCGCCTATATAGAAACCCGCGGTAGTAATAAACCGCGAGAGGTACACTCGTTGCCGCCGTCTCCATATCAGCTTTTCTCTCAGCCGGTCCGGAAAAGGAGAGGGCGGCACAAAGGAGAAAGCCGGCAGGATGAAAACAAATAAAGACCTGCCGGATATGTAAACCCTGCGGAAGAACAAGGAAACCGCAGGATGAACACCATTGTCATCTGATCCGGATCAAGCTATATATGCACTATGTAACTCCGCGTCCTTTCCGTCAATGGCCATTTCGATCAGATACATACACATGAAAACGATGCCGTTTTCATCCGTAACCCTTTCGCAAGAGTCCGGAAACCCGTTCAGGCACAGCTTTGTAAACATGTTATTGGCCCAGATCGTCGAAAACTGCTTGCAGGACCAGGCTGTGGAATACTTTGGGGATTCGAGCCCGGGGAGTTCTCCGCGCTCAACCAGCTTGTCCAGTGTATAGACGAGATTTTCGGCAACCTCTCCGACCAGGTGATCCTGCACAAGCGCACTTGCCTTCGGATTGATAAGCTGCTCCGCGTATACAATACGGTAAGCACGAGTCAGGAAGTTCGCGTCTTCAACTCTGCAATATGGGATAAACCGGCTTAAAAGCTGGCGGGGAGGCTCTTCCTCCAGGAAAGCGTCTATTTTCTTCCTGGGCGGGATATATCGTTTGGGTATAGCTCGAAATACCTGAAGTATCTCGTCCATCAACGCTTCTTTGCTGTCAAAATAGATATAGATTGTCGCTTCATTGACACCTGCGGCCGATGCGATCTGCCGCATCGTTGTCGCATTATAGCCCTGTTCGGAAAAGATCTTTACAGCCTCTTCAAATATGTTTTCCTTTGTATATCGATATTGTCGTCCCATGTTGACCACCTCTGATTATTTATTTATACTCCTGATGGAGCCAGGTAAATATATACAGCCGCCTCGTCCCGGTCATAGCCCCATTCCTGAGTTCTGAGTCGTAAAGATTACGGTTTTATCCGTATTTAACCTCCAATGAATCGCCAAATGTCCGCCCCCTTGCCAGCCTCTCTATATTTTCCCGCTTTTGCCTGGTGGAAGGACGGGACAGAGCATCAGAAGCGCGGGGAGATATCTTGCGGCCCAATATCGCATTTACCACCTGCAGGTCAAGACCCGCCTCCATGCACCTGGCTTCAAAGGTATGCCGCAATGTTCTAAAACTGACACCCTCAAAGCCGGTGCCCTTCATACGTTTTGTCAGATGATACTCCGCGACCCGTCGCTCCATGTACTTGTCCGAACGTCCTGTCAGGATATAGTCCCCGGGGATATGGAAGAGCCTTTGGTTTGTGAAGAACTCCATCAGGAACTTAGGGATAGGGACATCCCTGACGGCGCTTTTGAACTCCGGCTCACCGATGATGACTTTTGTTCTCGCCCCGGCCTTTTTATCCGGGAGACTAACCCGTCTGATAGATTTGGTTATGCAGATCACGCCATTTTCAAGGTCTAAATCCTCCCATTGCAGGGCGCATAACTCTCCACCGCGCAGTCCCGTATAAAGCGCCAGCAATATCCCGATGTCAATCTTATCGCCCCTGTACAGTGAGGAAGCTGTCAGGCGTTCCTGTTCATCCTCCGTCAGCGTCCGCTCTTTGTTTTCCTCCCAAGTGACCTCCAAAATAGCATCTGCCACACCGGTGATTTTGCACTCAATTTCGGCCAGCTTCATGGCGGACTTCATAATGGACACGAGATCCATCCGTGTCCTTTTGGGCAACTCACTTCCGCTTATGAACGCATTGATAAACTCGCTGTCGATGGTCAGCAGCTTCATTTCCCCCAGAACAGGGGATATGTACTCCGATATCACTGAGGCATAACGGTCGCGGGTCTGCCTGCTTATGAAAACCCCCGCCGTACCCAGCCACTTGTTCAGCCACTGTGAGACGGTCATAACATCCAGTGCCGGCGGCATAGCATGATCTGCCTGCGCAAGCTCCAGCTTGTTCTCCGCTTCCTTGTAGGTCGAGCCGTAAATATAACCGTAATATGGTTTCCCGTTTTCTTTCCGCCCCTTGATGTACCGGCCTTCAAAACGTCCGTCCTGGCGCTTATAGATGTTTTTTCCGATTCTCGGCATATCCCATTTCCCTTTTTTCTGCGATTGTTCGCAGCGATTTATTTATGATTTGATTTCTCCTTGTATATTCAGCCGATGTTCATTGCCGCCGTAAGGATTCTCTCAATGGGTTGTCCAGCTATCCGGGCGATAAGGACAGGCCGTTCAGGTTTCGGCGTTTCATTTTCCTTTATACGGATATTTCCGGCCTGCCATTGGTCATATTGCTCAACGAACGTAACGTGCAGGATATCCTCTGCGTACTCCCGTACCTTGACCGCCTCATTATAAGTGTCATAGGTGCCTAAATGGAACCGTCCGCGCTTGAATCCGATGACCGCACGGTATCTGCCGTTTTTCAGCCGGTATACGCCGGTATGGCCGCTGGTATTGTCAATGCGCCGCTTTCGTTTCAGAAATTCGATGCAGGTTCCATCGAGGTAATGGAGGGTATTAGGCAGGTTTGCCTGCGCCTCTTTTTTCAGGCAGCCGCAGCTTTGGGTATTCCCCCCGACCAGGCGATCCTGTGATACCTCGATTTCCCCGCCGCAGCCGCAGGAGCAGTGCCAGATCACCGACCCCTTATAATCCCGCTTGTCGGTAGGGTACAGAGCCGTAAGGCGGCCAAAGGGCCGGTTTGTCAAATCCACCGTTGTTGTGGGTTCCCTTAGCAGACAGCCGCAGCTTTTTGTCTTTTTCTGCTGCAGCTCGTGGCCCGTCACAATACACTCGTTTCCGCATTTACATTCACAGATCCAACTCACCCGTCCGTGCCGGTTTTCCGGCGCGCGCCTTATAACCTTCAGCCGCCCAAACGTCTGACCGGTTAGGTCAACAATCCGCTCTTTTGAAAGCTCCGCCGACAGGCAGCCGCAGCTTTTGGATTTACCGGTTAGCAGGTTCTGCTCGTTAACGTATCGTACTGTCCCGCATCGGCACACACATAGCCATTTCCGCAAATTGTTTTCGTAGATGCAGTCATCCTGCACAATCCAATAATCAAAGGTTTTCCCGGCAAGGCTTGTCCGTGCCGTTGTCTTCTTCATAGTATTTTACCTGTTCCCTGTAAGAAAGTCCTCACTGTTCCGTATTTAACGCTTCCTATTCAACTATCCTTTTCCTTTTAAATCAAACAGCAAAGGTTTAAGTCCGGGGATAAATACTATCCCCGCAATTCAGCCTTTGTCAGGCTGGGAGTGGAAGGGAAGTGTTCTTAGTATGCTTGAAATTTAAAGTTCCCTGTCTTGAGATTATCCGGCTTACCGGCATTGCCCGCTTGTTTCGGGTTAACACCGGTATCGGATGGGTCGGAATCCTGTAGCTTTTCCCATTGTGCATACAGGATGATACCGCCGTTTCGGCTTTATTGCGGATTATTTCCATGAAAATCCAAGTGTGATTCTATATGTTGGCGTTAAGCCTGCTGAGGTAGGCATCCCAGAATATGTTCCGGTGAATCCGAAGGTCCAGGGTGTCCCGTTTATTAAATTAGCCGTGTAAGTTATCGGTGTTTCCGGAACATAACCATTGGCAAGATCTTGCGTACCGATACCGTCAGCTGCCAGATCGCCCGTCAGGTACAGGGCCAGGTCGCCGCTGGCTCCCAGAGTGGTAGCTGACGTATTGGTCAGTGCTAATGACTTGAAAGATACCGCAATATCATTACCCGTAGTAGTGTTGTTGTTCGTAATCGAGTTAGTAACGGTGGCTGGGCCGCTGGCGTTACCGTCTACAACGTCATAGTCTGTTCCATTGAATGTATCTTCCGTTACCCACCAGTAAACCGTGGTGGTAAAAGTAACGTCATATGATCTGCCGTTGGAGTCTGTACCGGAACCAATCGTTGGATCCTGAAGTATGATATTTCCGTTTACGTCAACATCACCATCAGCCGCTAGCACGGGAACGGCTGTAATGGATGAGACCATAATCAAGGATAAAAGAATACCTAGGAACTTTTTCATGAGAATGCCTCCGTAATGTTAATTTTCAACTGTAATGGTCAGATTGAAGTCAGCTCCATTGAATTGCCTGCTTACATTGTCAGGATCATAGAGCGTGACGTGGGCAGTTGCTTTATACTCGCCCTGTTTGAGGATTACAATCAACTTGTCATTATCAACATAATGGTTCGGGGGTATCGCCCCGGATTCATAAATCTTCTCACCGGTATCATCCAGTGTTATTTCTACAAGCATGTAGAGCACGTTTGACGAAGGGTTTACGATATTGAGGTTGCCCGCGCTGTTCCCGTCCTCAAAAACAGGATAGCCGTTGAGCCGGACGGTCATGTTGGATTTGCCGTTGGTTCCCGTTCCCTCCTTGTTACCACTTACTTTCTCACCGGTTTCCGGGTCTATCTCGCCCTCCTTGACGCCGGCCCCGGTCAGGATGCCGCTGTCGTCGGGTTTATCAAAGAAACCGAGCATATACGCGCCAGAGAGAATCAGCAGGGCAACTGAAACCAGCGTAACCATAGTGATTAACAGATTCTTTTTCTTTTCGATGGAATAGCTCCTTCCTACTGGGGCGCTGTTGATCCTTTTGTTCACGAATTCATCCCCCGTTGGCTAAGCGTGTATTTATATCCGATAAAGGTTCAAACGCAGGGATAAGAAGTTCCTATCCCCATGTTTCAGCCTTTGTCTGGCTGAAAGGTTTATGTTCTCCGTTTGCGGCGCCTGCTTTTCATCCAGCTGACAAGCAGGATAACGAGCACCAGCAGCACCAGCAGGGCAATGCCCGCGAAGAGCATCCAGGTTTCCTTTGACGTTACCGGGTTCGTACCCGCGATACGCTGTTCGATTTCTTCCAGTGTGTAATCCACCCGTTCCCCGCGCATCAGCAGCCGGTGGCTGTTGACTCCATAAGGAGTGCAGGTTATAAGGGTTACATAGTCTTTTCCCTCTGCTGGCTGGAGCGACGCCACATCCTCCGGTTCCACGACAATGATATTGTCGATCCGGTAGGCCAGTACCTGATCCAGCGTGTAGATATAGAACTCATCTCCGGTTTCAAGTTCCACTAAATCGGTGAACATCTTGACCGAGTTGAGACCGGTGTGTCCTGTAAGGACTGAGTGCGTTCCGGCCCCGCCCACAGGCAGAGACGAGCCCTCCAGATGCCCGACGCCTTTTTCAAGGGTATTTAAAGACGTCCCATGAAAGACCGGCAAATCCACGCGGATTTTCGGGATTTTGATATGGCACATGACCCCGTTCCCGTCTATATCCAGCAGGGACAGGTACTCCTTGTCCATATCCTCTTGGCCGGACGCAAACGGATCATACAGCACATTAGTGGAAAGGGCGCTGTTATAAGCCCGCGCCCTTTTCCATTCTTCTTTCATCTGCTGTGCCGTCATCTTCTCCAGGGTATCGTCATACTGCTGAACTACATAGGACTGTTCGCTGTCTGAAAGCCGAAAACTAATATACGGGTATAGCAGAAGGGCTACGCCAATCAGCACCAGTACGATCACTAAACCATTGATAATCTTTCTTTTCATTCCGCTCCCAATCCTAATATCCTTTCAGGTCTTATTACACTTGCTTGTTATCCGTGGCAGACTTCTTTTTCCTTAGTTGAAGAAGAATTATGATTAATGCTGCCAGAGATAATGCCATGATCCCTAAATAAATGTACACATTGCTTGTATCCCCGGTTTGCGGCCCTGTTTCCCCGGACTTGCCAAGAAGCACGTTATATACGTTTACCCGCGCAAAATAGTATTTATCGGTCCCGTCATTTTGGTAGTTAAAGGTTATCTCCACAGGGTCTTTCATGATCTTGTAGCCGCCGGGAGCCTTGGTTTCAGCAAGCCAAAAAGTCGTGTTGTTGGAGTTCTCGTTGGGCTTATCTCCCGGCAAACCGTATTTCAATCCGGAAAATGTTAATTCTCCGTTATTATCCGTTTTGCCTGTGGCGACAAAATTCCCGGCCAGGGCGTCCTCTTTGGTTTTAGCAAGGCCAAACTCAGCGCCCGGCAGCAGTTCTTTTGTGCCGTCCGCCAGCTTGGTAATACCGATCATTCCGGTATGCACTTCCGGCTGAAGCGCTACCGTGGCGGTCACCGTATTGGAAGTTCCGTTACCATTCGCTAGTGTTGTGATCCCGGTATTGTTTCCCGTCGAAAGCAGGTTGATAGCTTCGGTTTTCGCGCCGCCGTTATACGATGCACCGCGAGCGCTGGCCGTGTCCCGTGTGTACTCGAGCTTTGCCCCGCTGTACAGCGCCACGCCCTGGGGTGCGGAGTCGTTAACGATACAGCCATACTCAATGACGGCATACCGGTCACCGCTATCGACAAGGTTTTTTACCTTTGTAATCCCTGTAGTGGTAAGCCCTGTCGTCAGTGTGTTTGTCGCCGCATCAAAGTTAACGGTATAGTCGCTGTCACTCAAAACCGTGAAATCTTTCAGATCCGAGTCGCTTGCCGGAATGATATATACCTTTACAGTACCCGGCTGGTATTCAAAGTAACTGCTCAATGTATCGCTGACAACGTAGTATTCGGCCCTGATAGGATTGATATCTCTGGGGAGCTGCGTGCGGACATACCAGTTAAATCGTTCGCCAACCTCTACCGGCAGGTTCTTTTTGACTTCATAATAATCGGTAGTCCCGACGGCTGCCACAAACTTGTCTATGGCAAGCGACTGGTTCTTGGGATAGGCATGGACGTCGGTGATCCATTCTTTCGTATCAGGGTTAACCATAGGCACCGATACCAGAAACGGATCGCAGGATACTGTGTTTCCGCTGTTTTTTGTCTCCGCCACATAATAGATTCCCTGTGGCAAAGAAGAAAATTTGACTTCGCCTTTCGCGTTTGTAACACCCGTCTGTTCCGTAGACGCCATAATGTGCGGCCATGCCTGAGTCGCCGTCGTCACGCCCGGCGCCATACCGGCCGCCGCATTCGGATCGATCTGCCAGACTGTGAATTCCACCCCTGCAAGGGGTTCGGCGTCCGAGGGAATATCTACCGTAGGGTTGCCATTGTTTGGATCTCCCACGTTATCCATGTTCTCCAGCGCGTATTTGTGGATAGTCAAGCTGCCGGAAGTTGGCATGGACGCGGCGCTGGCATCCGTTACGGGTACAGATACCATGAACAGGGCGGCAAGCAGGATCGAAAGCAGTTTCCCGCCCATATTCATTCTTTTTAAAATTTTCATTGAAAAACCTCTTTTCCCGCCGCATAACATGCAGCTTTCCGGGTTATTGTATTGCTTAATGATTTGGAGATTTACGGCCTGTCTTTTTCTTTCTCAGCAGTAGAATAATAATAAACAGAACCATTAACAGGAGAAATACAAGGCCCGCAATTATATATGGCCAGTTCCACACGATTTGTTTTGCCTCTGCCGCTTCTGCTTCCAGTGTTTCCTCGTACTCTGTACGCACACCGCGGACCAGCAGCCGGTGAGAGTTGATCCCGTAAGGAGTGCAGGTTATAAGGGTGACGTAATCCTCCGCCGGGTCGATGCGCAGGCCGGAAACATCCGCCGGTTCCACTACCTCCACCTTATCTACCCGGTAGGCAAGGGTTTCATCCAAAACATCCAGGAAGAACAGATCGCCCTCCGTAAGCTTTGTCAGATCTGTAAACAATGCGGATGTGGGCAAGCCGCTGTGAGCGGAGAGTACCGCGTGAGTCCCGGCGCCCCCGATGGGCAATGAAGTATTCTCCAGATGCCCCGCGCCCTTTTCCAGCACTTCATGGGACGTTCCGTGGTAAACGGGCAGTTTGACGCTTATCTTGGGAATGCGCACAATACCCATTATGCCGTCCCCGTTTATGTCGAGCAGGGCTTCATATTTCCCAGAGGATTTAGCTGCCGCGCTTTCGTCGAAAGGGTCGGTCAGTATTACATTGCCAAACAGGGACTCGTTATATTCCCGGGCCGCTTCCCGCAGGGCTGTATATTTTTCTTCATCCAGCTCCTGCAAGGCGCTGCCGTAGTTTTCTATCACCGTTGTCTGGGCGCGGCCATTGTACCACTCACTGACAAGGGGATATGACAGGGTACCAACCCCAACGGCAAACAGCAGAAGGATCAGGATTATGGGTGCTTTTTGCCGCATAGGGAGTCTCCTTTCCGGTTTTTATCTCTCATATATTCCGTATGGAATCAGATGCAGGGGGGCAGGATGACCTGCTCCCCCTGCTCACATAAACGTTGTATAACTGTTTGAATCGTTTTAACCAGGTACGATCCGGAGTTATGATCTAACAACGGTTTTACGCGTTAGTACCTCTTTTTTTCCTGTTTACTGCAAACAGGATGATAGCCGCGCCAATAATCAGCACACCGCCGATGGTGAAGATGTAGATACCCATGCCACCGGTTCCCGGCAGAGTAAAGCTGTTGGCTAATGTGTTGACTACCTGGATGGAGTAGCCCGCGCCGGTAGCGATATCAGCAGTAGAAGTGGCACCGATGGTTACGGTTATTGCCTCTCCCAGTGGGCTGTAGCCGGACGGGGCGCTGATTTCGACAATTTTATAACTGCCGCCTGCAAGACCGCCAAATGAAACGATAGCGTTCGTGGCGCCCGTGGCTGACGTGACTTTATACAGGTTGGTGTCACTGAGTCCTGTTGCGACTGTCCAGCCGCCTGTGGAAGTCCACGCCATATATTGGCCGGAGGCATTCTGTATGGCGAAAGTAGCGCCTGCGAGCGGTGCGTTTGAATTGTCGCCATCCACCTTCTGCAACGCATAGTTATATGTAACTATCGTCGGAATCGGGTCTGTGGGAGGAGGTGTGATCGGGGGTACAATTACAGGGCCACCCGCCGTGTTGTATTTGCTGTCCACCTGTACGCTGTTGGTGAAAGAACTGCCTGTGGCGCTGGGGGAAAGCTTGGCGTTGTAAGTGATGGTCACTATCGCGCTGTCGGTCAAAGCCGCAGCCTGGGTTCCCGGAGTCGTGCCTGTAGGTACGTCCATGATAAGTTCAACAACAAATCCTGTGCCGCTGGCTGCTATGGTGTAGTCAGTGCCTTTTGTCAAAGTTGTGGCGCCGACTTTTACCACGATCCCGTCAAAGCTGTTGGCTGCTCCGCTGCCGTCAAGGTCGAGGACTAATCCCGTGCCGGGAATATCCTTTACCGTGTAAGTGGTGTATGGGGTAATGGTAAAGGTTGAGGGAAGCTTCGCGGTGATTGAGTAGGCAACCGTGCTGCCCAGCGACGCCGTGTAGGTGCTGCCGGATTCCAAAGTCGCGCCGCCTGTGATAGCCTTGGAGACAGTTCCGTCTACAACGGTATTCTTCGGGCTTGCGACAGGATCATAGTCCCAAACCTGGTTGCCGCTGACGGTTGTACTCATCGGGATGGATACTAAAAAGTCATTGGATACCGAAACGCCTGCGGGAGTCCCGGTTTCCACTACCAGATACAGGCCCAGGGGCAGGCTGTTGAATGTCAGTGTACCGGTTCCGGCTGTGTTGGCCAGCGTGGTGCCTGCGGGTAAGCTGGCTGCGTCAAAGCTGTCCGCAGTCGTGCCTGTGGGAACTGCTACTGTAGAGCCGTCGCCGGTGATGGCTCCGCTGTTCAGCGTAATGCCGTTGGCAAGGATGTATTTCATTGATACCACGCCGCTGACGTTGGTTTGCTGCATGTCAGCCACCTTATAGATGGTGTATTCCAGGTTGGTGTCCGTGATAGCGGTTCCGGCGCCGTCCGTCTTGTTGATGGTAAGGCTGCCCGATGTGATGGATGGGTCAAATGTTGGGCCGGTGCTTGTCTGAGCAAGTGCGCTCATCGGCAGCATGCACAGCATTAAGACTAAACTGAGCAGCAGGGCCGATATCCTTTTTACTGATTTTTGTGTTTTCATTCTTGAAATCGCTCCTTTTAAAATTTGATTTGGGTTACTCTATATATACCGACTTTTATTCCAGCAGGCGCGTCGCGGCTGCTGAATCCCCGGCCGGTCGTGGGCGGCCTTGGGAACGTGTATAGGCACGCTATATCTGCGTACATGTTCGCGTTGTTCCAGTCCATAAGCGACTTGTTCTCCTTTCCCCGATTTTTTCTCCCATGTAGAAAAACTTATCAATGCTGTGATTTGTATCTCCTCCGGCGTTTCAGCCACAGGATTCCGCCGCCTAGCGCCGCTATGAGGATTATGAGGCCGCCGTAAAGGGTATATGGGGGGATGGTTCCCGTGGTTCCGGCCGCCGGCATGTTAATTGCCGCCTGGTCGCTCACCTTATATGTCACATTATAGTAGTGGTAGGTGATGTCGCCGCTCACCGAATCGGTCGTTGAGTAAAGGTAGTTTGTATCGGTTGGTGTCTGTCCGGAGGGAAGTGTGATGTCGTAGGGGATCACCACCTCAAAGGGTTCTGCCAACAGATAATATCCTGCCGGTGCTTTGCTTTCCGAGATTTGGTAAACTCCGGCGGGGAGGTTGCTGAAGGTGGCAGTGCCGCTGGTAGCCGTCAGGGTTTGCGCCGTAAAGCTTGTGTCCACAACGCCGCCGTTGGCAATCGTATCCGTCAGCTTTTCCAGCTTGAACTCAGCTCCCGGGAGCAGTGTGGTCCCGTCATGGTCGTATTTTTCCACTTTGATGGAGCCTTCCGCTATGGCGTAGACATAGTACACATCCCGATTACCTGTTATCGCCACCGATGATGGCGTGCCGCTGGTAAGAGTGTCCCCTGCGGTGTAGCTGTCCAGCTTGTAGCCTATATAGGTGTAGGTATCGCCGCTTACCGTATGGCTTGTGGGGATTCCCGAAGCGGTATAGCTGCCCGTTACAATCACTGTATTGTCCGGCAATCCGGTGGAATCAACTGCGCTGCCGCTTAAATTCACGAATTTCTCCGTCACGGGATTACCACCAGCCAAAAAGCTACCTGTTTTCGCGTCCGAAGTTCCACCCAGTCCGACAGCCTCGACCTTGACGTAATAGGTTTGCCCGGATGTAAGACCCGTGATGTTGGCCGTATAGGTGGTATCCGTGAACGTCACCCCGCTGCTGCCGTCGAGTGTCACGACGTTTGCGGTAAATCCGGCGTCAGTAGCATAGGTGATAATCACATCGCTTATGCTTGCGTTGCCCGCAGCTATCGTGCCTGAAATGGTGGCCGTGCTTGCGCCAGTTGACGCAGCAGTCAATGTGTCAACTACAGGCTTGGTGGTAAACGTTATATCGTTGCCGGGAACCGTGATTGATCCCACGGTTATGACAAGACGGTAGTGGTAAGTTGTGTTTGATGTCAGTCCTGTCAAATTGTCCGAGACAGATTCAATAACACCCGAAGTTATATTGGTTGGGGTAGTAAGCGTCTTAGTGTTGCCATAGCTCGTGGATGTACCCCACTCAAAATATGCACTTGAGATAGTAGTGCCGTTCATATAATATGTGCCATTCATCGTTGCGCTGTTAGCTGTTACATTGGTCGCCGGGTCTGTACTCACACCTGGATACACCAACCACGCATATACGTTCCCATCAGGGTGCGCTATCGCATTATATGGATAAGAACTTTTTGTACCACCCGCCATGATAAAGAATGCGTCCCCGTCTGAATAACCAGGGAATGTCAGCACACTCACCACATCCGGAGCGCCGTAGGTACTGCCGTTGGTTGGAATGGGTGCTACAGCCGCAAAATTGTTAATCGCTACGGAGGATGTCGTATTAATTTGGCCAGCTACGCTAACGGCGTAAATAGACCCGCCGGTGAAAGTAACTGTTGTATTAGTGAAACCGCCGATGCCGGGATTTGGGTCGATGCCCGCGCCTGCTATCGCGGTTACCCTCCCGCCAGTTATGGTGATCGTTCCACCAACAGTATCAAAACCGCTTGTGCCTGCGCCGCCTATGCCTGCACATCCAGAAGCACCCATAGCTGTTACTGTGCCGCCGTTAATTGTGATTATAGCACCAAAGACTCCGCCAATGCCTGGGCCGCCGCCATTGGCAGTAATTGTACCACTGTTGATAATGATTGTACCGCCGGCACCGGCACTAGCGGATCCGCCACCAATTCCTGCACCTCCGGTGCCAGCTGTAGCTGTGAGTGTACCTGATCCATCAATAGTAATGCTTGTACCGCTCGGTACACTTAGCCCCGCTCTATTGATTCCTAAAGTAGTAGCAGTTGACGAGCATGTTAATGTGTTGTTCCCCTCTAATGTAAGATTGACTTTTGCCGTACCGTTCAACTGGAACGGAGAAACCGTAGAATTGGTAATACTGGCGTTATCCAGTATTACATTCAATGTTACCCCGGTATTCACAACGATTCTTTTTGTGGTAGTAGTGCCGGTAATTGTATAGGTATGGCTATTAGCGGCAGTAGTAAATGTCAGTACATTGCTGGAATAGGTATATCCAGTACCAGCAGCGGAAACTGTACTCATATCAATAGTGTAATCCGCCATCGGTTGTATCTCAGGCACCATGCGCATCCCCGCGTCCATGCCGGTGATCTCGCTGTCCGCTTGCACCTCTATTGATTTGGTATAGGCGTACAAATACGCATCTGCAGCTTCATCATAAGTCGCCACAAAACGGTTATCGCCCGTTGTGCCGTCCAGCCAGAAAAGCGGCAGTAGGTATTCCACGCCGTCCATCGTCGTGGTCTTAACACCTACAACATAGCTGCCAGGCTCAATATTTTCAAAGGAATAACGGCCGTTCGCGCTCGTTGTGGTTGTCGCTATGGCGTTATCCGTATCATCCGCCTTATATAGCTCCACTCTATAACCCGCAAGCGGCGATTCCTCCGCCTGCCGCGTGCCGTCTCCCGCATATATGCTGTTTTCGATATCATCAAACATATCCAGCCAAAGGACACCGGATATACTGTTTGCGTATGTAGTATCTTCCGGCTCTTCGTCAGGTTCGGATTCTTCCGGTTCTGTGCTTTCGGTTGGCTCGACAGATTCCTCTGTCAGAGTTACCTCGGATGATGCCTCCTCTCCATCTTCAGTAGAGGCGAATGTAGCGCCCAAGGGCATCATGGACACCATCATCAGCAATGAAAGCATTAAACAAAGTATTTTAGTATGACTAAATCTTTTCTGCTTTGATTTCACTTATAATCCCTCATTTCTATATGATTTTTTGAGTTGCAATAGGCAAATTCAGCGTTATTTGCACATCCTTTTTAGTATGGATGGGTACTCACCCATATAGTGGGCAAAAAAAACATCTACACTTTGCTTCCATCATTTCAATTATCCGCTTAGATACCTCGTCATACTCCATCTCCTTATATTGGTGGGTGCTCACCCATGTGGCGGGTAAAAAAATATCTACTGCACCTTGCCGGAAAGCGCCATCTCAATCAGCCGGTCAGATACCACGTTATACTCCACCTCCGACTTCTTTAACACTTCGCCATAGAAGAGACGGGATATCCACACGACAGCCGCTGAAAACATGGACTGCGTCCATAACAGCGCAAATGACCATGTGTCCATCGCGGGGATACTCCCACGCCTGATCAGGCTGTCCAGCACATACTG
>Ga0154000_1000052_pt1 | contig 39298 bp, 38 predicted proteins | sample TSNC084MetaG_FD_104674 | JGI IMG/M metagenome (GOLD analysis project Ga0154000, IMG submission 104674) | Attine ant fungus gardens microbial communities from North Carolina, USA - TSNC084 MetaG | ecosystem: Host-associated > Fungi > Mycelium > Unclassified | place: USA: North Carolina, Lumber... | reverse complement strand
GTTTTTTGCCATGCCGCGTTGCTTTCCCTTGAAATACACAAAGTATTCCTGCGGAAAAGCGCCTTGCCTGGCGAAAAATCCGCTTAAAATCTGTGCATTTCGACTCGTGTCAACACTATCTAGGGGCTGTTTGAAACATTCAGACGCCCTTCCGATCACCATATGTTCCGCCATACTTCTCCGATTTTTCTTGCCATAAAGCAATTATGCCTGCGAAAAATTGGCCTGTCTGGCAAAAAATCTGTCAGATATGCCAAACGCCCTGAGTTCAAACAGCCCCTAACAAAGACAGTTCCCGTGAGGGTATCCTCGTGAGGACTGTCTTGTTTGCTATGCAAAAGGAATCGCAAACACCGCCGTGTCGTCCACGCAGCGGGCAGCGGCCTTAAATCTCAGCGTGCGGGCAGAGCCGGCCCACATGCGCAAAAGTTTCGTATGCTGCAATCTTTAGCAGGTTTCGTGATACATTGGAGTGCATGAAGTTTTATGCCTGGCTTGTGTTTTGATATTCTGAGGGGGAGATTCCCGTCACTTTTTTGAACGTGGCCGAGAAATAGGTCACATCCTTATATCCCACCAGGCCCGCAACCTCATATACTTTTACACGACAATCCCGAAGCAGCTCCATCGCCTTGCGGATACGGTAATGCGTCAGAAAATTCAGAGGAGTGTAGTTTGTTTCTCTCTTAAAAAGATGGCTGAGATGTCCCTCGCTGATGCCGAGGTGCTGGGCGATAGAGCTCAAGCTGATGTCGGGGTTATTGTAATTGCTGCTGATATAGTTTATGGCCTCCAAAAGGTATTTGCTTTTATCCCCCTTTTGAATTGGGGGGATGGGCAGGAGGGAGTCCTGATTCCGATCTTGCTCCAGCCGGTGCCGCAGATGGCCCACAGCCCGCTCCAGGTCCCCATCGTGAAAGGGCTTGAGCAAAAAGTCTACGGCGCCCAAGCGCAGCGCGCTCTGAGCGTATTGGAAGCTGTCATATGCGGTGAGGACGATGACAAAAACCTGGTTTCCGTCAGCGCGCAGCTGCTGAAGCATCTCAATTCCATCCATTTTTGGCATCTTCAAATCTGTGATGATTAAAGTTGGGCGGTAGCGCTCCACGGCCTCCAGCCCCTCCGTGCCATTGGCGGCCTCCGCCACCACGATGCAGTCTAGGGATGCCCAATCCACCCCCAGAACAATCCCACGGCGGATTAATGACTCATCCTCCACAATTAACACCTTTAACATGAACCTTTATCCTCCCGGTGAATGGGTAGGGTAGCGGTTATAACCGCCCCAGTGCCCTGTGTTTGATTTTCCAGGGATAGGCCAAAGCCCGCGCCATAATGTTTCAGCAAAATAGTGCCGACATTATAGAGTCCCAGGTGCTTCTGGGGCAGTTTATGGTCGGAATAGGCCCCCACCATACCGGGAGGCAGGCCGCGCCCGTTGTCTGACACCACAATCTGAAGCAGGCCACGTTCCGATTCCTCCGCCTCTACCCGAATGAGACCATTGTCCATTCCCTCCAGGCCGTGAAGAATGGCATTTTCCACAAGGGGCTGAAGGATCATTTTGGGGACCAAACAGTGCTCCAAATCCGGCGGCAGGACCAGCTGAAAGGTAAAGGAGTCAGACAGGCGGATTTTTTGTATTTCGATATACCGGTGCAGCACCTCAGCATCCCGGCACAGAGGGACAAATTCGTCCGGTGAGATGCAAAAACGCAAAATATCAGCCAGATTGGTGGACATAAGGGCCACCTGGGGCACCTTGTTGATTTTGCTGATCCACTTCATGGTATCCAATGTGTTGCAGAGAAAATGCGGGTTGAGCTGTGCCTGGAGCATACGAATTTGGGCATGATTTAATTCCTTCTGGTTTTCTATAAGCTGTTCCTGATTCCGTTTTAAGGCGGATACCATTTTGTTAAAGCGCTGGGCAAGCAGGCCCAGCTCATCCCTGCGCTGGAGCGTGACAGTGACATCCAAATTATTGCGCTCTACTTCCCGAAAGCCGCGGTTGAGCTGATCAATGGGGGTAAACAATTGCCGTGTGACCTGTAAGCTCATGAAGATAGAGATCACAAGGCAAATCAGCACACTGGTTATGTTGACTGTGTACAGGATATTTATGGTGCTGTGGGTAAAGACTTGCGGTTGCTGAAGTACCATGTACAGACCGGAGGCGTCATGTTCCGCAATGCTGTAGCGGAAGTCCTCCCTGGCGCTGTCCAGCGGCGCATCTGTGAGCAAAAGCTGGCGCAGTTCCTCCGCAAGGGAGGCTGTTAACGCGGGTTGAGTACAGTATATCGGACGCCAATACTGGCTGAGGATCAGCAGGTCATTTTGGGCGCCATACGTTCCGTCCAGTAAAAGACGCAGATTGGTTTGATCCATGCTGATGAGCAGATAGCCGGTTTCAACGCCTGCGCCATCGGTGAGCAAAACCGCCGCCCGGAGCGGGGGAGTGCTGAGGTTGGATACATCTTCCGTCACCACAAATTTGAGGGGTTCCCCGCTGGCGGTGGCAGCGCGCAGCACACCGAAATAGACCGGCAATTGCATCTCATAGGGGAGTGTGTGGCTGGAATAGCGCCAATGTCCTGTGATGTCGTAAAGATCAAATCTGGCGTAATCCCGTACCTCTTGGACAGCCGAAAACAATTCATGATAAACCAGTGTGGACTGGGCCGTTCGGTCTGAGAGGGCGGCAGAGACAACGGGGTTCTTCTGCACGGAAGCCGCAGCGGAAGCCAGGCCATCACATAAGGCATCCATGGACAGCAGGACAGTGTTCAACTGTTCGGCTGCATTTTTCTGCGCATCATTGCTCAGACGTAAGCGGAAAATTTGTAATAGGAACGTAGAGCAGATCAGAAGGGGAATCAGGGAGACCACCAAAAAGGCAGCAAGCAGACGATTTCGAAAGGAGCCGTCTAAAAAACGTTTCATGGCTGTACCTCGTTGTCCAAATAAAACGCCCAGGACATTAAGATCCTGTCACGGTTTTGGTTTGCCCACTCCACATTGTAATCCACCAGAGGGATCTGCTCAAGCGGGATTACAGTCTGGGCCGGCTCCACATCCTGACGCACGGAGCGGCGATAGAATTGGCTCACCAGCAGCTGCTGCACATCCCAGCTGACAATAAAATCAAGAAAAAGCTTGGCATTGTCCTCGTGTACGGCGTTTTTGACCAGCGCGCTGCCATCCGGGACTGTGCTGGTGCCATCTGTTGGATAGACCACGGCGATATCTTCTCCGGCTGCAATGCGCTGAAAGGCGGTCTCTTCTAATGTAATTCCAACCAAATTGGTACCATCGGCAACAGTGGCCAGCACATCTGCCGAGGAGAGAAGCTGTTTCCCATCCAATTGACTGGCCAGCTGCTGCAGCGCAATCGCACCATCTCCTCCCACGGCATAAAGATAGGTGATAAGGCCGGTAAAGCAGGAGCCGGAAATGCTTGGATCAGTAAAGGCGATTCGGCCTTGAAAGCGGGGGGCCAGCAGGTCGCTCCAGCTGGAGACCTGCTCCGGAGACACCAGCTTCGTGTTATAAATTAAGACCATTGGCAGGGAGGAGAAGGGGGTCCACAGATCATCCTCAGAGCGGTACTGCGCAGGAATCATATCCGCTTCTGCGCAGGGGTATGGGGCAAAGCAGTCCCGGTAGAACTCCAGGCTCTCCACACCGCCGCCAAACATCACATCGGCTGCGGGATTGTCTGATCCCCGGGCGATGCGGTCCAGCAGCTCATTGGTCCCTCCGCTTACCACCTCCACCCAGATACCGGTGCGCTCCTCAAACTCTTTGACGATGGGCCAATAGACCTCCTCTTTATGAGAAGTATAGACCACAAGGCGCTGCTCCTGGGAAGGGGTGTAGGTCTGCTGAGCGGAGGGAATGCGTTGCGCTGTGCAGCTGACTAACATTGTGCCGACTGCAAGCCAGGACGACAGAGAGCGTAAAATTTTTTTGCTCATGGCTTGCTACCTCCCTGAAGAAAAAATAACAGGGTTTGCCCTTTTGCATCATGATAACATGATTACGCATGTCATTATGATATCATTTGCCCTGTGGCGCGTCTCGCGCCGCGGCATAAATCGAGGCGCTCGCGCACGGAGTACGCGAATGCGCGATATAATAGCCGCTCTGCGGCTATTATATCATAGGAACGACACGATTCCGCCAAAATAAAACAAAAAATCAGAATCAAACAAAATTGCGCAGATTTGTCTCCTAGTATTTTCCGCATTTAAGAAATATAATGAAAATAGACATAAAACGAAAGGGATGAAAATAAAAAACTATATAAAATGACGAAGGAGGACTTACAATGAAACGATTGACAGCGCTCTTGCTCACCGCGTCTATGTTACTGACTCTGGCGGCCTGCGGAAATTCCGGCGGCGGACAAAATCCCGCCCAGTCCGGCGCGGCGTCATCTGGCGCAAGCAGCTCCGGGGAGGGCACAGCCCCTCCGGCTACCCTGACAAAAACCCAGCAAATTATCTATGAGGCTCAGAGCATGTCGTTAGAGGAATTGGCCCAAAAGGCGATTGAGGAATCCAATGGAGCCACATTCTACGGCGTGGGCAACTCCAGCCGCGGCAATACGGCACTGCCGCTGTTTATTGAGTACTTACAGACAATTGATCCGTCTTATACCTTGAACTATGACTGGCAGCAGCCCAAGAACAACAAAATTTTTGACCAGTTGACCGCCGACTCCCTGAAGGATGTGGGAACCTATTCCATGACACTCATTCAGGACGGCAATCAGATTGAGAGCAAAATGGTACAGACCGGAATCCTGGATACCTTTGTCCCCATGGAGTGGGCCCAGGCCAACGGCACCACTGCTGAGGGCTATGAGGGCTTCCTGGCGCTTCAGACACTGAACAAGGTGTTTCTCTTTAACAACACCGGGGATAAGGTCTATGACAACTGTTGGGACTTTGTGGCAGAGGGCGCGCACGGCCTTTTCATGGACATTGACTCTGAAATCGTGGGAAAGAACTTCCTGTACATGCTTACAGAGGACACTTACTCCGCGTGGCTCAAGCAGGCCTATGAGGCGCTGTCCCCTGAGAAGCAGGCCTATTTCCAGTCCACCGTTGACGCAATGGAATCTGAGGCCGCCGACCTGGGGTTAGGCGCCAATGGAAAATATGCCTTAGCGTGGATCAAGCTGTGGGTAGAGAGCTACAATACCCACACCGATGACGGTCCTATCTGCAACACGCTGGTTGATAAATCCGCCACCAACCAGTTCGGTCTGCTGGTATATTCCAAGATCCGCTCTGTGGAGGAATCCGCCTCCGTCTCCGCAAACAATGTTACCGTTGCAGCCTATCAGGATGGGTTTACCGGCATCGGCGGGTTTGGATATTGCCACTACTTGTTTGTCACCGATAACAGCCCCCTGCCCTGGACTGCCTGCGCTTTCATCGCTTATATGACTTGCACGGAGACAGGTTTCTCCGCCTGGGGCAAGGATATGGGCGGCTATTCCTCCAATCCGGAGGTCGCGGCCGCTATTGAGGCCACCTATCAGCACCAGACCGGCGGCTATGTGGATGGCGCGAGCGTCTTTGACTGCAAAAATGATCGGGGCTATGAGTGGTGGACCACGGACGGCATGTTGGTTTTGGAGGATCCGGAATATTGTGCCTCTGTAGCCTTTACCGTGGGCAGCTGGATTGAGCTGCTGAGCAAGTACAGCGCGGGATAACCACCGGGAGCATCAGCCCCAGTTTGCTTGGGGCATGCCGGAGCGCCAGGCTATGACAGCGTTTGGGAACAGACCAGGCCAGGGATTGTTTGAACCATCCAAACGCCCTGATAGTTCAAGCAGACCTTGGCGGTAAAATGAAACTATATGTTCTTCACTTGGAACATAGCAGCGCCCTTGGAACCGTGGTTTGCCGACGGCGTCCAAGGGCGCTGTTCATCCCGGTGCCCCCTATCGTTCGAAAAAGGAGGGAGCTAATTTAATTATGAACCAAACAAGCACGTTGCGGGCGAGTAAATTTACAATCTTCCAGAACAAGGGAAAGACTTATCTCTCCAAACCACACAATGTCATTTTGCTTTTGATGGGCATTGTACTGACGGTTACCACCGTTGCCCCCATTGTTGCGATTGTACAGGATACCTTTCAGATTCACCCCGGGACGATTGACGCCCATCTAACGGGGCAATCTTCAGGCTATACGCTGATCAACTATATCGACCTGTTCACCAGCAGGTTGGCCATGACAAATTTGTGGATGCCGCTGATCAATACGGTGCTGCTCGCCCTGGGGACCTGCGTCATGTCGATTCTGTTCGGCGGACTGGTGGCTTTTTTAATCACCCGCACGAATCTGGCTTGGCGTAAATATATCAGCGCAATTTTCATCTTTCCTTACATTATGCCGCAGTGGACACTGGCGGTGGTATGGCAGAATATGTTTTATTCCAACGCGGTCACGGGCACCTCAAATGGATTGCTGGCGGCCACTTTGGGGATTGCAATGCCACTGTGGTGGTGTAAAGGGCTGTTTCCCAGTGTGGTGGTGCTTGGGCTTCACTATGCGCCCTTTGCCTATATCCTGATCGGGGGAATTTTTCGGAACATGGACGCGAATTTGGAGGAAGCCGCTACCATTCTGGACACCCCCCGCTGGAAGACCATGTTCCGCATTACCCTGCCTATGGTAAAGCCCGCCATCCTCTCCACCATTCTGTTGGTATTCGGCAGCTCCATGGGAAGCTATCCCGTCCCCCATTATTTGGGGCTGACGACCCTGGCCACGAAGTATGTGTCCCTCAACTCCAAGTATACTGGGGAGGCCAGCATTCTCGCCATCCTCATGATGGTGTTCGGCGTGGCGATTATGTTTCTCAATCAGATGAGCTTGCGCAGCCGGAAGAGCTATACCACAGTCACCGGAAAGTCCGGTCAAAGTTCAAAAATAAACCTTGGGAGAGTGGGAAAGTATGTTATCGCGCTGATGTTGGTTGTGGTGACGTTCTTTACCAGCATCTTTCCCATTGTATCCTTTGCCTTTGAGACATTTTTGCCCAATCCCGGGGATTACAGCTTTTTATATACCGGAGATGCCAGCAACTTGACCACCAAGTGGTGGGTCACCAGTGAGAATATTACGGAAAGCGGCATGTATGGACAACGCGGGATTTTGTACAATGACACCATCTGGCGGGCTTTCCGTGGAACGATGCTGGTGTCGGTATGCTGCGCTTTGCTGGCCGGTACCATTGGTACGCTGATTGGCTATGCGGTGTCCAAAAACCGACGAAGTAAGTGGGCCAATTATGTCAACAGTGTGGCGTTTTTGCCCTATCTGATGCCGTCCATCGCGGTGGGCGTGGCCTTTTTCATCCTATTTTCCAACCAGTATATTAACCTCTTTAATACCTATGCCCTGCTGATCATTGTGGGTACCATCAAGTATATCCCCTTTGCCAGCAGGAGTTCTCTCAATTCTATGCTGCAGCTGTCCGGGGAAATTGAGGAGGCCGCGATCATCCAGAATATCCCGTGGATCAAACGCATGACCCGTATTATTATTCCAATTCAAAAGGCCTCCATTTTAAGCGGGTTTTTACTGCCCTTTATGACCTGTCTGAGAGAACTGTCCCTGTTTATGCTGCTGTGCGTTCAGGGCTTTATCCTGGCCACAACGCTGGACTATTTTGACGAGATGGGGCTTTACGCATTCTCCAGCGGGATCAATTTGATCTTAATCGTTACAATTCTGGTCTGTAACGCCATTGTCAACAAGGTGACCGGCGCGAGCTTGGATAAGGGGATCGGAGGATGACCCGGGGCGGACAGACCAACGGTTCAATTAAATGAAAGAAAGGAATGGTAACTGCCATGCCTGAAATTGTACTCAGTCATTTGACCAAGCGCTGGGGTAAGTTCTATGCCGTGGACAATCTGGATCTGGTCATTGAAGACAACGCCTTTGTCACCCTGTTGGGTCCCTCCGGCTGCGGTAAGACAACGATCCTGCGTATGATTGCGGGGCTTGAAACGCCCACCGCCGGACGTATTGAGATTGGGGATCATGTTGTGTTTGACAGCGATCTGGGCATCAATGTCCCTGCCAACAAACGAAAAGTAGGATTCCTGTTCCAAAACTATGCCCTCTGGCCCAATATGACAGTATATGAAAACATCGCGTTCGGCCTCTCCAATATCAAGGAGGAGATGCCGAAGGTGGACCATGAGGCCAAAAATGCGGCCCGTCTGGCAGAGATATTGCGGAGTCCATCTGCGGTTGTGGACATATTAAATGAGTGCCGGGATAAGAAGGGGACCCTGGATGAAAAAAGGGCCTATATCAAGTTGATTGATGCGTTTACCCTCTCTCTCCCTACCGCCAAAAAGCTCTTCGGTTATCATTTGGAGCAGGGGAGGGATGTAGCAGGAGAAATCACGGCGTTGGAGGCGAAGGTGGCCTCCGCCCGGAATTCCCATGCCAGAGCCGGCTGTGAACTGAATAAAGCATTTGAAGTGATCCAGGGTGGGAGTCCCCTCACAGAGGTGCGCAAACTGACAAAGGAGGAGATCGACCTCTCGGTGCGCCGGGTGTCCAGAATTGTCAAAATTGGCATGTTTATGGACCGGTATCCCGCGGAGCTCTCCGGCGGGCAGCAGCAGCGGGTGGCCATCGCGCGGACCCTGGCGCCGGAGCCGTCTGTGCTGTTTATGGACGAACCCCTGTCCAACCTGGACGCCAAGCTGCGCCTGGAGATGCGTTATGAGCTCCAACGGCTCCATGTGGAGACAGGAAGCACCTTTGTCTATGTCACCCACGATCAGATGGAGGCCATGACCCTGGCCACCCAAATCTGCCTGATCAACAATGGGGTGCTCCAGCAGTATGATGTCCCGCTCACAGTGTATAAACGTCCCAACAACCTGTTTGTGGCGGACTTTGTGGGAAACCCCTCCATCAACTTTTTTGATGCAAAAGGCGGTCAGTTAAAAGATGGAACGGTTGCTTTGACCGTCTTTCAGGGGAGGAAGGTGGTGTTTCGGCCCAGAGCGCCGCTCAATCTCAGGGAATGGTTTGCACAGCGGGATGAGGAGGAGGCGCAGCTGGAGCTGGAGCACCAGCAAAAGCTGGCAGACAAATCCTTTGTGGAAAAGGGAAATAAAGATGAGCTGTTCCAGTATCATGTGGCCAAGGTGGAGACAGAGCATGAATTTCTGCGGGAGGAAGCGGCTGTAACCAATGAGGATCTGGTGCTTGGGATCCGCCCAGAGTTCATCCAAATTGAAGAGACCGGAGTTCTGGATGGAGAGGTATACGGCGCTATGCCCACTGGTATGGAATCTACCGTGAAGGTGCGCGTGGATGACTTTCTGCTGACTGCTGTGGTGTTTGGCTGTACGGTGTTTACCATTGGGGAACAGAAGAAGGTGCATATTTCCGGAAACACGATTATGCTGTTTGACCGGAAGAGCGGCAAACGTATTGCCAACGGCAGCCTGGAATTCCAGAATTGAGAAAGATCCGCCCCATCGAACATTCCATGTGGTGACACAAAAGAACAGAGAAAGAACGGCGGCACACGATGGTGCCGCCGTTCTTTTGTGCGGAAAGGAGTCATTAGCCGGTTACTTCAGCAGCAATTCGTAATGAAATCCTCTAAATGACCTTTTCAGGAGCAACAAGGCGAGAGCGGCCAATATCACACCCAAACCAAGCAGAATCCAGACATTGATGAGCAGAAGGCCGGAAAACTGACCAACGACTAAGAGGAAGACCGGCAAAATCAAAAAAACGCTCCGCTGCTGGGATTCTTCTATGGTCTGTGCTTTGGCCGATCCTTGTACGATCAAGGTGATCGCAATCATTGAAGCTCCGGGCGAGACCAGCACGATCATGATGAGCCAGTTGATACTTGGGAGGATCAGTGTGCCCATAAGGAACCAGAGCTCCAATTCCACAACAATGGTCATAACCAAAAAGGACAGTAAGGATACCGACATACTAAGCAGAAAGGAGGCCAGTATCTTGGCCTGAAATATTTGCCGCAATGTCATCGGACAGTAGAGCAGCGTTTCCAGTGTCTGCTTCTCTTTTTCTCCGACAAAGGAACTTGCCGCCATAACCGAGGCGGCCATAATTGGAATAAGCAGAAAGAAAAGCGGGATGATGTTGTTTAGCATCAGGGAGATCACCATTTTTTTTATGTCGCCCTGCTGCATGGACTCAGGCAGCAGGGCGACCATGGACTGGAAATCGTCCACTCCCACGGGTGAGAGCACAATGGTAAGCAAAAAGATAGACGGGATTAAAACGGTCATAATGAGCGGCACGATCACAAGCACTGGAAATAGCCGTTTATTGGATGTGATGCTGTGAATATCCTTTCTGATCAGTGCTGTCTGCATGGTATTCATCTTGTTGACCGCCCTCCCTTCTGCGCTGCTCAATCAGTGCGAAATAGATTTCCTCCAGTGTCAGCTGCCTTGCAGAGATGTGGTATAGCTTTGTGCCGCTGTCCACAATTCGCCTTGCAATCTCCGCAACCTCCTGTTCAGAAGAGACATGGAGCTGATAAAGCAAATCTCCGGTTTTCGTGTATTCCATGTCTTTTGGAGGCCGGTCTGCTTTCACGGTGACCGTAAAACCGGTGGAAAGAGAGGCCCGAAGTTGATTGAGATCTCCTTTGTTCAGTAATTCACCTTGGTCTACCAATCCGTAACAGGTGCAAATTTCCTCTGCATAGCGCAGCTGATGCGTACATAAAAATACCGTTGTTCCATCCTGCCGCGCAAGCTGCCAAATCAGCTGATTCACACGTTTGGCGCTCTCCGGGTCAAGGCCGGAGGTGGGTTCGTCCAAAAATAAAATGTTAGGCTTGTGAATCATGGCCCGGGCCAGAGAAAGGCGTTGCCGCATTCCGGTGGAGTAGGCCCCCAATTTTTTGTTGCCCGCATCGTTCAGATCAAGCATGGAAAGCAGCTCCTGCGCTCTTTTCCGGCTGTCCTGTTTGCTGATCCCAAACAAAGCGCCAAAGAGGAGCAGGTTTTGCAGGCCCGTGAGATGGTCATACATCTGAGCCCGCTCTGTGATGACGCCTGACATACCGTGCACCATTTCCGGGGATGCGGCGGGATCCACATCAAATACCCTGCAGCTTCCCTCCGATGGGGACAGCATACCGTTGAGCAATTTGATCGTTGTGGTTTTTCCTGCGCCATTTGGCCCTAAAAACCCAAAAATTTCCCCTTGCTCCAGGGTCAAACTGATGCGGTTGATCGCTTTTTTACTTCCAGAATAGATTTTTGAGAGGTTGTCCGCCACAACAGCTTTCATAGTGATCCTCCAAACAGGTTTCCCATACTGGGGTTCAATGAATATATCGGATAGGATAGCCGCAATTTCAGATTTTATTGGTCATCGAACGCGAAATCTCTCCTCAGTTCTGTTCGGTACCAAGTTTTAAAAAGGCAGAAAAATTCTTTGCTTGGCCGCTTTGTTTGACACAAAGGCATCCTTTACCCGGGTTATTATGAAACGACTCCGGCACGGCAGGCAATCCCGGTTGCTCCGGCAAGCTGGGGTCTGTAATGGGAATCTCCTGAGAGCGCAGACTCTGCTCTGTTTTCTTGATTGTTGCCCTTTTCAGCATGAAGGCTGCCATACATCTCAGATCACAGATAATGTTAATATAACAAAATAGTAAGCACTGCACAATAGAAAGTTAGAGAGGTTGGATCAGGTAACGGCTCGATTGCAGGGGTGAAAAAGCGCCGGACTTCATCCCAAATGCAGCGGCTTTATGGCAGGAATACAAATCTCATAGAACAGGGTAAGAGGCTGATGGGAGAGGGGGGTGAGGCGTGCCGCATAGCGGCGTGTGAAAGCAGTGTTCCACTCATTTTGCGGCCTTCGGCCTTATTTTGCTGGGCGCAGTAATTTTTTTGCGGGCGGTCATTGGCAGGTCTATCCTGGGACAACCTTACATAGAATAGAGCATCTCAAAAAGAATTCAATTTCAGCTTGAGAGAACACGAAAGCAAGGACGTGAGAAGAACATGGATGTGGATCTCATTTTTAAGATTGCGGCCATAGGAATTTTGGTGGCGGTGCTCAATCAGGTGTTGATAAGGGCGGGGCGGGACGAGCAGGCGATGATGACAACGCTGGCGGGTCTTGTGGTCGTGTTGATGATGGTTGTGCAGGAGATTGCCGACCTGTTCGCTCTGGTCAAAAACCTGTTCTCACTATAATGGAGCAGATTTTGCGCATTGCCGCGGTGGCAATTGTGGTGGTGCTATGTGCCGCGGTGGTGCGGCGGGGGGCGCCGGAGATGAGTTTGGTGCTGGTTCTCTCGGCGGGGGTTGTGATTTTTTGTTTGGTTCTGGGGGCGTTGGAAGAAATCCTGTCCGCCATGAAGCGGCTGGCCCAGCTTGCCCAGTTGGAGGACGAGCTGATCGCTCCGGTGGCAAAAACGGTGGTGGTGGCTATCATTACACGTCTCATCGGCGAAATCTGCCGCAGTGCGGGAGAGGGAGGGGTCGCTGCCTTTGTGGAAGTGGCCGGGACCATTGTAGCGCTGGTGGTGGCGCTGCCATTGATGGAGGCGGTTATACAGATGATGACGGAGATCTTGCTATGAAACGCGTTGCGGTGATGATCATACTGTTTTTTCTGACAGTGCAGCCGGCCTGGGCGGAGAATACCGTTTTGCAGATCCCCGGAATGGACGAGCTGTTAGACTATGGGGAGAGCTATCAGGTGACCGCCAATGGGGGACTGGATGGGGGAATTTCCGGATTGCTGCAACAGGCGTCTGATATGATGGCGGGCCTGCTCAAACAGGGGTTTTCCATTGCGGTGAGGCTTTTGGTTGTGGTGGTGGTGTGCGCCTTTGCTCAAGGCGCGGTTGAGGCTGGGGCGGAGCTGCTGCCTGTGACGCGAATGGCGGGGGCCCTTGCCATTACCGCCCTTTCTGTGGGTGAGGTGGGGGGGATGGTGAGCCTGGGACGGGAGACGATCCGGCAGATGGATGATTTTTCCCAGCTCCTGCTTCCGGTGATGGCCACTGTGACCGCGGCAACCGGGAATATTAGCTCCGCCGCCGTGCGTCAGGGAGCAACCATGTTGTTTTCCACGCTTTTAATCCAGCTGATTGACCGGTTGCTCTTGCCGCTGGTATATGCCTATGTGGCAGCCTGCTGCGGATACGCGGCGCTGGGGAATGAGGGATTAAAAAGGGTGGCCGGCCTGATCAAAGGGGTAGTGAACGGGACATTGACTGTATTCCTGCTGATTTATGTAGCCTATCTCAGCATCAGCGGGGCCATTGCGGGGACGACAGACGCCGCGGTCGTCAAGGCGGCAAAGCTTGCCATGTCCCGCGCAATTCCTGTGGTGGGCGGAATCCTGTCTGATGCGGCCGAGACTGTTTTGGCCGGGGCGGGTCTATTAAAAGGGACGGTGGGGGTGGTTGGGCTGATCGTGGTACTGACGATATGCCTTGCTCCTTTTCTCCATCTGGCGGTACATTATCTTACTTATAAGCTGACAGCAGCTCTGGCTGGAACTGTGGCCGATGCGAAACTGACCGGTCTGATTGAGGATATCAGTTCCGCGTTTGGCTTGGTGCTGGGCATGACGGGAAGCTGTGCTTTGATTCTACTGATCAGTATGGTGTCAGGGATTGCGGCGGTGCTGTCATGATCAATATGGTGGGCAATTGGCTTCTGGGGGTCACCGGAGCCGCGATTCTCGCAGCGATGGCGGAGAGCTTGGCGCCAAAAGGAGCGGGGAAACAGGTGACCCGCCTGGTATGCGGTTTGGTCATTTTATTGGCTGTAATTCGTCCGGTCATGACGCTGGAGGTGGCGGATCTCAGGGAAATTACGGATCTATGGCAGGCGGAAATTCAGAAGAATACCGTACAACTTGAATCTCAGCAGGAAAAACAAATGAAAGCCGTCATAGAGCAGGAGTTTGAAGCATATATTTTGGACAAGACGGCGCAGATGGGACTGACCTGTACTGTGCGGGTGATCTGCGAGGAAAACGCGGAGGGCGTACAGCTTCCGGACAGCATCTCCATTGGCGGCGCTATGACCTCAGAGCAACAGGAACAGCTGCGGCAAGCTCTTTCACAGGAGCTTGGTCTTGCGCCGGAACATATCTCATTTACAGAGGAGGACAGTACGTGAAGTGGAAATGGCCTACAGGTCTTGCCAAATGGAGGGGGGTACTTGAACGGTATAAATATGTACTTCTGGTGATTGCGGCAGGGCTCTTTTTACTATTGCTTCCCACCGCAGGCAGCGATGCAGCCGAGGGAATGGCCGCGGCTGCACAGGAAGAGGCATCCTTTCAGCTGGAGGGATTCGAGCGGCAGCTGGAAGAAATTCTCTCCCGCATCGAGGGCGCGGGAGAAACTCATGTGGTTTTGACTCTGAAGAATGACGGACGCAGGGTCTTGGCGCAGGACAGCCAGCGCGGCAGCGATGGCAGCCTCACCACGGACGTTGTGACGGTGGGCCGCGGCAGCGGCAATCAGGATGTGGTAGAGGTGCAGACCTATACCCCCGAATTCCAAGGGGCGCTGGTGGTCTGTCCGGGAGGAGAGGATCCACAGGTGCAACTGCGTCTTCTGGCGGCGGTATCCGCGTTGACCGGCCTGGGGTCGGATAAAATTTCAATCTGTAGAGGCAACTAAATTTCTGTAAGATAGTGAGGGAGGAAAAGGAACATGAGAACGGACAAAGGGAGAAGCAGCTTTGCTCAATTGTGGAAACGCAACGCGGTCGTGGGAGCCATTGCTCTATTTGTGTGTGTGGCGGTATACTTAAACTGGAGCTATGATCAGGAGGCCGGAAAAACTTTGGGCGAGGCCGCACTGGTGGGGAGTGAGTCAGGTGATGCGCTGCTGGACGGAACACAGCAAGGCCAGGCTGAAGTTCAGGGGGCAGAGGGGGATGCCAATGCCGCCGCGGACAGCGAGCAGAGCAATGGAACCACCAGCTCAAGCAACTACTTTGCCACAGCCCGGGTCAACCGCCAGCAGGCCAGGGACAGCGCCCTTACGCTGCTTCAGGAGGCGGCGGCTGGGGATGGCGCCGACCAGACACTGAAAAACGAAGCCAACGCGGCCATTCAAACCATGGCGGACTATACCGTGACAGAGGCCCAGATCGAGAACATGGTGGTGGCCAAAGGGTATATCGACTGTGTGGCGTTTATTGGGGAAGACTCACTGAGCCTTGTTGTCGCGGCACCCGAGGGCGGCATTACCGATGCGGATACCGCCCGCATCGTGGATGTGGTCAATCAGGCGACCGGGTTTACCGCAAGTCAAATTAAGATTATTGAGGTGGAATAATACCAATATCCGATGGAAGAGGCGAATCGGTTTGCGAGAATTTTTTTCGCGCCGCAAGGAGGACAACGCAGCAGCACGGGAAGAAGACCGCAAAGCTATCGGCACTTTCATTGGATCTTAGGATAACCGCCACGGAGATAAAAAAGTTCCCGGAGCGCGCCTCTGTCAAGGACGCCCCGGGGGCTTTTATTTCTTTGCGTCCGCCTGTGCCTGCTCCAGGGCCGCAATCGCGGCGTCACAAGTGACAGTGGCCTGTGCGATGGTGTCGATTTGGGCAAAATCAGCGCTTGCGATTTCCTTTCCCTTGTAAGCCGGAAGGATATTTTGGTTGATTTGTTCCAGGGCGGTGCCGCCCACAGCCTCTGTTTCATCCGCGCCAGTGACAGTGGAGGAGATGATTTTCCCGTCCCGCACAGTGACGCTGGCCGAAACGGTGCCGCCATATCCCTCCGACTTTCCGGTGTAGGTGATTTCTCCCTTGCTGCCGCAGGAGGTGAAAAGCAGGCAAAGTGCCAGAAGGGATAACAGAGAGAGTTTCTTCATAACAATACCTCCAAGTGATAGGATTACATCGTTTAGTATGTTCTGCCGAAGAAAAAATAAACATATCTCAAAAAAGGAACAAATGAAAATGCGGGAATTACAGTTGTCAACTTTTGGGTAGTGTGTTACAATCAAGCAAGAGTTACCTGGAAAGGAGCACAAGCGACCATGAGTGATCAAAAAGAGTATGTCTCCAGCAATGAGGAGATGGGGAATATCCATATCTCAGAGGAGGTTCTCGCGGTGATTGCCGCCGCTGCCGCTCTGGATGTATCCGGCGTCAGTGGACTTGCCAACAATCCTGGCGGCGACATTAAGGAGTTGCTTGGGAAGAAGGGGATGCCAAAAGGGGTGCGCATCCAGATGGAAGACGAGCGGGTCACGGTTGACTTGGCCATTCTCATGACCTATGGCAGCACCATCCCAGACATTGGAAAGGCCGTGCAGGAGGGTGTGCGCACCAGCATTGAATCCATGACCGGGCTGGAGGTCGCACAGGTCAATGTCAATGTGGGGGGGATCCTGTTCCCGCCTCAGAGCAAATAAGCACAGTAGAATCGTGGGGTGGGCGGCTCGGGTGCAATCCCGTTTCGCCCGCCTTTTTATCAAACATAAAGGGGGAGGCCACCATAGCTATGACAAGAGAACAGGCCTGGGCTTTGCTGACTCAATACAATGAGGAGCCGTTCCATCTGCGCCATGGGGTGACTGTGGAGCATGTAATGATGTGGTTTGCAAAAGAGCTGGGTTATGGAGAGGACACGGCGCGCTGGGGTATTGTGGGGCTGCTGCATGATTTGGATTTTGAGCGGTGGCCTGAGGAGCACTGTATCAAAGCTCAGGAGCTCATGCGCCAGCATGGGGTGGATGAGGATATCATCCGCTCCGCCGCCAGTCATGGATGGGGGCTCCAGGTGGACATCAAGCCGGAGCACGAAATGGAAAAGGTGCTCTATGCCACCGATGAACTGACAGGGCTCATTGGCGCGGCGGCCCTGATGCGACCATCGAAAAGCGCCGCCGATATGGAACTGAATTCGTTAAAAAAGAAGTTTAAGGATAAAAAGTTTGCCGCCGGTTGTTCCCGTGAGATTATTGCGTCCGGGGCGGGGCTTTTGGGCTGGGAGATGGACAAGCTGCTGGATCTCACACTCTCTGCCATGCGGGAGAGCGAAGGGGAGATTGAGCGGATCCTGGCGCAGACGCAGAGTTAGATCCGCCATAAATGGAGAGAAAACGCGCTCCTGGAAAGAAATGTTTTCTCATACGACCCAACAACTGAACATTAGGGGCTCTTTGGCAGAGGAAAAGGATCCCAGATCAAATTGACAAGGGGAAAATGCGCGATGGGCTTGTCTCATGTATTTTTTGTCACAATCAAAGAATTTTCCTTGACATGGAGACTGTTCGGTGATATAGTCCACTCAGTAGCAAAGGGGAGTAGTTTGCGCGGTATGTTCCGCGTGGCAGAGCCAACAAACATGGATGTCTTGACATTCTGGCTATGCCTTAATTAACCAGACCTGCGTTCCATCAGGAACGCAGGTCTTTTTCATGATGGCTTTGGTTAAAGTCCACTTTTGCGAGAAATACTTAAGGGTAAAACCATCACGATGAAAAGGGAGTTATGACATGGAATTTTTATGGGCTGGCATACTCAGTATAACATGGAAGCAATTGCTTATGTATGTGGTGGGGATCGCGCTCATTTGGCTTGCCATCAAAAGGGGGTATGAACCTGCGCTGCTCTTGCCAATGGGGTTTGGCGCGATTTTAGTGAATCTACCGGAATCTGGCGTGATCAACCAGGTGACAGCGGGCATTGGCGAGACCCAGGGAATTATTCAGTGGCTGTTTGAGGTTGGAATTGAGGCGTCAGAGGCCATGCCCCTGCTCCTCTTTATCGGAATCGGGGCAATGATTGACTTCGGGCCACTTCTGGCAAACCCCAAGCTGTTCCTCTTTGGCGCCGCGGCCCAGATTGGAATTTTTTTGACCATTATCATCGCGGTAGCGCTTGGTTTCGATATCAAGGATGCCGCGTCTATTGGCATCATTGGCGCCGCGGATGGCCCTACCTCCATTTTGGTTTCCCAGGTGTTAAAGTCGAGCTATGTTGGGCCTATCGCTGTGGCGGCATACTCCTATATGGCACTGGTACCCATTATTCAGCCTGCCGCCATTAAGCTGGTGACCACCCAAAAGGAGCGGGCGATGGATATGCCCTATAAAGCGCAGAGTGTCTCCCGTAGCCTGCGTATCTGCTTCCCCATTGTGGTGACCATGATTGCGGGAGTTGTCGCACCTGCATCGGTGGCACTGGTTGGTTTTCTCATGTTTGGCAATCTAATTCGGGAATGCGGCGTAATGGCGACCCTGTCTAAGACAGCGCAAAATGAGCTTGCAAACCTGATTACGCTGCTATTGGGAATCACCATTTCCTTTTCCATGCGGGCAGATCAGTTTGTCACCTTGCAGACCCTGATGATTATGGGGCTGGGGCTGTTGGCCTTTATTTTTGACACCATGGGCGGGGTGCTCTTTGCAAAACTGCTGAACTTGTTTACAAAGGAGAAGGTCAATCCCATGGTGGGCGCCGCAGGAATTTCCGCATTTCCTATGTCTGCCCGTGTGATTGAGAAGCTTGGATATCAGGCAAACCCCAACAACCATCTGCTGATGCACGCGGCGGGCGCCAATGTTTCCGGTCAGATTGCATCTGTGGTGGCCGGGGGAATGATCCTTCAATTCTTTATGTAAGGAGAGGTATTAGGTATGAACAATATGAATATTGCCCTTCAACTTTTGGGTCAAGGAATGGCCGGTATCTTCGCAGTCTTGGGTCTGATTGCGATCTTTGTAGTCATAATGCAGTGTCTTGATCATCGGAAAAGGAAGTAACTATTATAGCCAGTCATCAATAATATGTTCCAATACAGTGGGACTGACGACATGGTCAACAAGCAGGCTTAACAGTTCATCAATGCGTTCCGCGCTGGTAGTGATATTGCGAATGACGGAGCAATCTCCGCCCTCTTCCTGGATGCGAACGCCGTAGTTTTCACAAAGGAAGCTTTGACTTTCCACTGAGTCAATGACTAAGTAATAGTGAAAACAGCGTTGCGTGTTTCCTTCATCTATCTGGGAACGGCTGGCTACTTTCAGTTCCATCATGTAGAATCATTCCTTTCCTTGTTCAAAGCCTGTTCACATTATAATGATTACAAGTTGAAAGAAAAAGAGGAAAATATCGCAAAAAACGACACTGGGCATAGGGAATTCTGATGAAACCGGTCGTTTGTTAGAAAAATCAGTCGAATGTCCAAGCTTTTGGAAGAAAAGTTTTCAACATATTGTGGATAAACTACAGAACAAACGCCACAAATTGTGGTTTTTGTCTGGTGTGTTGCTTGATTTGTTACTTTACGCGAAGCTGGTTGACTAATGACTCAACTGGTGTAACGTAAGCTGTCTCATATGTGGTGTATATCACCATACCGGGCCGCGCGCCCGCCGGTTTTTTCACAAATCGCACCTGGGTATAATCCACAGGAACCTTATCTCTGTCCCGGCCTTGGGAGAACCAGGCGGCCAGCAGGGCGGCTTCTGTGATGGATTGGGGATCGGGGGTGGCGCCCTCTGTCCAAAGAATTACATGGGAGCCATGGATTTTCTGAGTATGCAGCCACAGATCGTTTTTTTGGGCTGTTTTTGTAGTGAGCAGGTCGTTTTGGATGTTATTTTTTCCAACAGAGATGCGCAGGCCGGAGCTGGAGCGGAATTCCATGGGAGCGCTGCCGCTCGTCTTCCCTTTGTTTTTTGCCTTGCCTGGACGGCGGAGATAGCCGGTCTGGATCAGCTCCTGGCGTATTTCGTTTAAATCCCGTTCTCCCTCGGAATGTGAAATACCATCCAACACGCTGTTGAGGTAATCTAGTTCTTTACGTCCGGTGGTAAGCTGCTGGGAAAGCATCTCTTCCGCCGTTTTGGCTTTGTGATACTCTTTATAATATTTTGCCGCGTTTTTTTGGGGGGAGAGCAGAGGGTTTAATTTGATCTCGATTTCCGTCTGTCCCTCATCATAGAAATCCGCCGCGCGGAACCTGGCCATCCCTGGCTCCATGCGATGGAAGTTCGCGGTAATAATATCCCCTAGCTGGCGTAACCGCTCCCGGTTTTTGGTATTGTGCAGTTCCTGTTCCTGGAGGGCCAGCTTGCGCTCGGTGCGGTCACGGGCGTTGGTCACCGCGCGGATCAGATCCTGCCCTTTTTGGCGGATCCGTTCCTGGGATTCCTTTCCTGCATAAAAATCATCCAGCAGCGCTGAGTATGAAGAGTTCGTTCGGCAGGAGATAAGCGTTCCATATTGTGTGATTGGAAGAAATGTAAAGTCATATGGCTTTCCATCTTTTTCTAGAAGGGTGGGGATGGTCTCCTGAGATAATACCTGGTGCAGCACAGCTTGCAGTTCCGTGAAAAGCGCGGCGCGTTTGGTCTCATTCAGTTCAATCAGCCGCACATCCGTGCTGCCGCCCGCCCGGAAGGCCAGTTCCCGGCAGATTAGCGGAGAGAGGCCGGCGAATGTGCCCAGCAGCCATTGATCCATTTGAACTTCAGCGGGAGCTGCCCGGAGCAGTGCCTCAAAAGAGGCCTGGTCTTGTGAAAAGGGATTTTTCTTCTTTTGCACTGGAGGCTGGCGGTAAAAGAGCCCGGGCAATACCTGTCTTTGTACAGACATGTTACTGTCCACCCGGTGCAGGCAGTCCACAATACGCTCCTCTTCGTCCAATAAAATCAGGTTGGAGTGGCGTCCCATGGCCTCCAGCACCAGATGGCGCGGTACCCGATCCCCCAGTTCGTCATGTGCCTCCATGGTAAGGCGAATCGCGCGCTCCAAAGGAGGCTGGATCACATCTAAAATGCGTGCGCCAATCAGATGCTTGCGCAGGAGCATACAGAACATGGGGGGCTTGTCCGGATTTTCCCGGGAAATCCCGGTCAAATGTAATCTGGGATGACTGGGGTTGGCGGATAGAAGAAGCCGGATCGCTCCATCGGGCGTACGCAGGGAGAGCACCACATCGTCCCGGCTGGGCTGGTAAATTTTATCCACCTTTGCGCCATGCAGCGCTGAGGTGAGCTCTCCCGCCAGGGCGGTGAGACAAAGGGCGTCAAGGGGCATGGTGAGGATCTCCTTCCTGTGGCAATAACCCTTCCATTTGGGTTGTCATAAGGTCGAACAACTGGTTCAGGCGCTGCGTTTCTCCCCGGAGATAGAGCCAGCCAAACAGCGCTTCCAGTGCGGTTGCGGTCTGATATTCCTTGCGGCTGGCCGCCTTTGGAATAGAGTGGGGGGCTGTGTTGCGCCCCCGCCGGAAGACACTCTCCTCTTCCGGGGAGAGGAGGGGCAGAATGACCTGACACATTTTTGCTTGGGCCGGCGCGGAAACCAGATGCACCGTTGCTTTGTGGAGGTGTTTGGCGGTGGTCTTTCCCTGAAGACACAGCCAAGCGCGCGCCATCAGTTCATAGACGCTGTCGCCCAAGTGGGCCAGGCCCAGACTGCTGATGTTCAGCAGATCATCTTGTGGTAACTGCAAGTGAAAATAATCCATGTTTCTTTGCTCCAATCGTTGGCCGGATGCACCCGATCATACCATAACACAGGAAAAAAGACAAGGCGGAGCGGGTTTGCTTGCGAATTTCTATCAAGCTATGGTAAGATAGGGATCATTTCAGGTTCGTTTCATACTCCAGGCGGATAATCATAGTAGAAAAGTGGGGGAGGTGGCGCTGAATGCGGATTTTGATTGTGGAGGACGAGGAACGGCTGGCATCTACCTTGTCAGATATTTTGGCCGGGGAGCGGTATCTGGTGGACGTGGTATATGACGGAGAGGCGGGACTGGACTGTGCCATGAGTGAAATTTATGATGCCGCCATATTGGATGTCATGCTGCCTAAGCTGGATGGTTTTTCTGTGGTAAAAAGGCTGCGCGAGCATGGGCATTCCCTGCCTGTGCTGATGCTCACCGCCCGTACCCAGATGGGGGACCGGGTGAGGGGGTTGGACTGCGGGGCTGACTACTATCTGACCAAGCCCTTTCAAAAGGAGGAGCTCCTAGCCTGCTTGCGGGCGCTGCTGCGCAGGCCGGGCGAGGTGGTGCGGGAGGAGTTGGAGTATGGAGACTTGACTCTGGATCTGCTCTCCAGCATGCTAAGCTGCGGCGATAAAACAGTTCAGCTTTCCGCCCGGGAATTTGAGTTGATGCGCATTTTGATGTCCAACCGTGATATCATTGTCCCAAAGGAGACGCTTTTGTTAAAGGTTTGGGGCTATGACTCGGAAGCGGAGAGCAATGTTCTGGAGGTCTATATCTCTTTCCTGCGCCGAAAATTAAAGCACATGGCATCCAAGGTGCAAATAGAGGCCATGCGCCGTATGGGCTACCACTTGAAGGAGGGCGGGGAATGATTCGCCAACTCAAATGGCGCTTCATTGCGGTGTTTATGGCGGTGGTCACACTGGTGCTTGTGGGCGCGCTTAGCTTTAACTATGTAACTTCTGTCGCCAATTTCCGGCAGGAGAGTGAAAACACTCTGCGCCGCCTGTCAGAGCAGCCATTGACAAGGGCCTCCCATCCATGGGGGGAGGGGACATTTTTTCCTTATTTTATGTTGGACGTATACCGTTCCGGAGCGATTGAGGGCGCTGTGGATCAATACTATGAGCTGTCCAATGAAGAATTGATCTCCGTTGCGGCCATGGTATTGAGCAGTTCCGAAGACATGGGGGAGCTGGAGGATAGAAACCTGCGCTATGTCCGGCGGGAGACGACCACAGGCTGGCGCATTGTTTGCATTGATATGTCCTTTGAGACGCAAATGCAGCGCAGCCTTCTGCGCAACAGCATTCTTGCGTCTGTGTTCGCCTTGGCGGCGCTGTTTGGCATATGCCTGTTGCTGGCGAAATGGACTGTCCGTCCTGTAGAGCGGGCCTGGCAGCGGCAGCAGCAATTTATCGCGGATGCCTCCCACGAATTAAAGACCCCGCTTACTGTGATTTTGTCCAGCGCGGACATGCTTCAGTCCCGTCCTGGGGATCAGGAGGGCCTGCAGCGTTGGACAGAAAATATTCGGGCGGAAGGAGAGCGGATGCATCGGCTCATTGAGGATATGCTTATCCTTGCCCGTTCAGAGGAACAGCAGCGTGTGCTCCAGCCTGTGCGGGTGGATCTGAGCGACTTGGCGGAAACTTCAGTTCTGAATTTTGAACCAGCGGCCTTTGAACAGGGCGCTGTACTGGAAAGTAAGATCGCTCCGGACTGCTTTGTACAGGGGGAACCGGACAAGCTGCGTCAGCTGGTTGCCATCCTGTTGGATAACGCCTTGAAATACCGGGAGGGGGATGGGCCAATTCGCCTGATCCTCGCGCGGGAGGGGGGGCGTTGGGTGTTGCTGCGCATATCCAATCCGGCGCCCCCCATTTCTCAGGAGCAAGCACAGCGGCTGTTTGACCGCTTTTACCGTACTGACAGCTCCCGCGGGCAGAGGAAGGGATATGGCTTGGGCCTTGCCATTGCCCAAGACATTGTGTCTGCCCATGGCGGAAAGATTGGCCTGGAGTGCAACGATGGACAAGTGATTTTTTCTGTACGCCTGGCAGAAGCAAAAGAGGGCAGGCCACAACAGAAAAATGAAAAAAAGGGTTGACTCACAAGAAAAACGTGATATAATACATTCTGCTGTCGTCATGATTGCGTTAGCATGATGGAGAGATGGTTGAGTTGGCCGAAGGCGCACGGTTGGGCGTTGTGCGGCGCAAAATGCCAGAAATTTCCTGCAAAGCCTTATGATTTAGGCGCCTTTGTGATTGATTTGCAACTGAATATTTATGATGTCTGCCCAAGTTCCGGGAGGAAATGAGTGAACTTCCGTGGCATACTATACGGAGACGTATCGAAGTGGTCATAACGGGCCTCACTGGAAATGAGGTGTGCCTTAACGGGCACCGAGGGTTCGAATCCCTCCGTCTCCGCCACAGGAAAAAGCCACTGACAGGATTGAAACCTGCCAGTGGCTTTTCTCTTTTATTTGTGATATTATAAAATGAAACATATTTATATTTTGCATGAAAGGGGTCCTATGTATGAGGACGTGTAGACAATGCCAATTACAGATGGGAGAAGGAGTTCGTTTCAGGTTCCGACTAAAATCTTGACATTCAGTTTATTTATGCTATAATGCCTACCATGTAAAAAATAAAAGGAGGGCGTGCAGAGCATCTCCCAGTAAATACTGATTGACCGCTTCTTAACTCAGGAAGCTAAGGCCATGCGGACAGCCGGGTCAACCTGCCGAGCGGCAACTTTGTTGCCTTGTTGATTGCGTTTTCAATGAGATTCGTATGAAACGCGAACTTTTATAAGTTGGTTACTTTATAACTAGTGTGCCGATGGCGCATGAAAACTTGTGAAACGGTCAATAAGAGTAGTAAGAGTGAGTATTTGCTAAATAGACTCTAAAACCCATTCCTCCTTTTTTCGGTGACAGTGCTTTTATCTGTGGATTGAAGAAGAGAAGACACAAGTGCGGCGCCTTTGCGCATCCCTTGTGTCTTTTTATTTTGGCCGGAGGTGAGGCTCATGGAAAGCAAATTGAAGCTGTATGGATTTAACAATTTGACAAAAGCCCTTAGTTTCAATATATATGACGTATGCTACGCCAAAACCTATAAGGAGCAGCAGGACTATATCGCCTATATCGATGAGCAGTATAACGCCGAGCGGCTGACCGGGATTCTGCTTCAGGTGGTGGAGATGATTGGAGCAAATGTGCTGAGTATTTCCAGCCAGGACTACGATCCGCAGGGGGCCAGTGTCACGTTGCTGATTTCAGAGGGGCCAATGGCGACCGTGCGGGGAGGGACGACCCTGGCCCATCTGGATAAAAGCCATGTGACAGTGCATACTTATCCGGAATACCACCCTGAAAACAGCATTGCCACCTTTCGCGTGGATATCGATGTGGCCACCTGCGGGGAGATCACGCCGCTGAACACGCTGGATCTGCTCATTGGCAGCTTCGACTCGGACATCATTACCATGGACTACCGGGTGCGGGGTTTTACCAGGGATGTCAACGGGAAAAAACTCTTCATGGACCACGAGATCGCCTCCATTCAGGACTATATCAACCCGAAGATTTTGGAGGGCTACGAGGCGGTGGACATCAATCTGGAGGGCTCCAACATCTTCCACACAAAAATGCTCATCCGAGAGCTTGACCTGCAAAATTATTTGTTTCAGTCGGATGCAACCATTTTATCCCCTCAGGCCCAGGCGGCCATTTTGGAGAGCCTGCGGCGGGAGATGGTGGAGATTTACAGCGGACGGAACATCTACTGAGAGGAGGAGAGAACCTTGTATTTAGACCAGAACAGAGCCCCTCTCTATAAGGCGCTGGAGCGTTTTCGGACTATGCGGGTGGTCCCCTTTGATGTACCCGGGCATAAGCGGGGCCGGGGCAATCCAGAGCTGAGGGAGTTTCTTGGCGAGCGGTGCATCAGCGTGGACGTCAACTCGATGAAGCCATTGGATAACCTGTGCCATCCGGTATCGGTCATCCGGGAGGCGGAGGAACTGGCATCGGATGCCTTTGGGGCCCATCAGGCTTTTTTTATGGTGGGCGGAACCACCAGCAGCGTACAGGCAATGGTACTGTCTGCGTGCAAGCGGGGGGACAAGATTATTTTGCCGCGCAATGTGCACAGGAGTGTGCTCAATGCGCTGGTGCTATGCGGCGCCCACGCGGTCTACGTCAATCCCGATGTGGACCAGAGCCTGGGCATCTCCTTAGGGATGCGCATGGAGCAGGTGGAGCGGGCCATTGCCGCAAACCCTGATGCAAAGGCGATTCTGGTGAATAACCCAACATATTACGGTATCTGCTCCGATCTTCGGGGGATTGTTGGCCTTGCCCACAAAAACGGGATGTTGGTGCTGGCCGATGAGGCCCACGGAACCCACTTCTACTTTGGGGAGAACCTGCCGGTGTCCGCCATGGCGGCGGGAGCTGACCTGGCCTCGGTGAGCATGCATAAATCCGGCGGCAGCTTGACCCAGAGTTCCTTTTTGCTTGCGGGGCCGGGTGTGAGCCCCGGCTATGTGCGGCAGATAATTAATCTGACCCAAACCACCAGCGCCTCCTATCTCCTCATGAGCAGCCTGGATATTTCTCGGCGCAATTTGGCGCTGGGGGGTAAGGAGATCTTTGCCCGGGTGATGGAGATGAGCCGTTATGCCAGGGAGGAGATCAACGCCATCGGCGGTTACCGGGCCTATGGGCAGGAGTTGGTGAATGGAGACAGTGTGTTTGCCTTTGACCCCACCAAGCTCTCTGTCAACACGCTGGAGATCGGTCTTGCCGGAATTGAGGTCTACGATATTCTGCGGGATGAGTACGACATTCAGATCGAGTTTGGAGATCTGGGCAACATCCTGGCCTACCTCTCCATTGGGGACAGGCGGCAGGACGTGGAGCGACTGGTAGGGGCGCTGGCAGAGGTGCGCCGCCGCTACGCCGGAAGCAGGGCCGGGCTGATGACGCAGGAGTATCTTGAGCCTGAGGTGGTGGTGAGTCTTCAGGACGCCTTTTACGCTGGGAAGGAGGCGCTTCCCGTTGAACAAACGGAGGGACGGGTGTCCAGTGAGTTTGTCATGTGCTACCCGCCGGGAATTCCCGTTTTGGCCCCGGGGGAGCGGATCACCGCCTCGGTGCTGCGCTACATCGCGTACGCGGGGGAGAAGGGCTGCTCTCTGACCGGGCCCGAGGATCCGCAACTGCGGATCTTGAACGTGCTGAGAGGAGTATGAGAAATGGAGCTGTGGTTTTCTGAGGCCCATACCAAGCATGTGAATTTCTCCATCCGTGTGGATCGCCAGCTTTACAGCGCTCAGAGCGAGTTTCAGCGGATTGACGTATTTGAATCCAAAGAATTTGGACGTTTTCTTACCTTGGACGGCTATATGATGCTCACCGAGCGGGACGAGTTCATTTATCATGAGATGATCACCCATGTGCCCATGGCGGTCCACCCGAACCCCAAAAACGTGCTGGTCATCGGTGCGGGCGATGGGGGCGTAGTGCGGGAGCTGACCCGGTACGATGCGGTGAAGCACATCGACTTGGTGGAGATTGACCCCCTGGTGGTGGAGGTATCCCGCCAGTATCTGCCCCAGACATCCTGCCGTTTGGATGACCCGCGCGTGAACATTCTCTACATGGACGGACTGAAGCATGTGCGCACCTGTGAAAATCAGTACGACCTGATTATTGTGGATTCCACTGACCCCTTCGGCCCCGGAGAGGGCCTCTTTACCAGGGAATTTTACGGAAACTGCTACCGGGCGCTGCGAGAGGGCGGAATCATGGTAAACCAGCATGAGAGCCCCTTCTACGAACAGGACGCGGTGGCCATGCAGCGGGCCCACAAACGCATTGTGGAGAGCTTTCCCATCAGCCGGGTGTATCAGGCGCACATCCCAACCTACCCCTCGGGGCACTGGCTCTTTGGGTTTGCCTCCAAGCAATACCACCCCGTGCGCGATCTGAAGGACGTCCAGTGGAATCTGCTGGGGCTAAAAACCAATTACTATACCACCCGGCTGCATGTGGGGGCCTTTTTGCTGCCGGCCTATGTGGAGGAGATGCTGCGGGATGTTGAATCATAATATTGAGACCTTTATCGGCTGTGACTGCGCGTATCAAGAGGCGGATACCGTACTGTTTGGAGCCCCCTTTGACTCCACCACCAGCTTTCGCCCCGGCGCCCGGTTCGGAAGCCGGGCGATCCGCTCGGAATCCTTTGGCCTGGAGACCTACAGTCCCTATCAGCAGGCTGATCTGATGGACTGCGCCGTGTTGGACAGCGGAGATCTGGAACTGCCCTTTGGCGCGCCAAAGCGGGCGCTGGCCGGAATCCGGGAGCGGACAGCGATCATTTTAGCGGATGGAAAACGGCCTTTTTTACTGGGGGGAGAGCATTTAGTGACCCTAGGCGCCGTCCAGGCGGTTATCCAACGGCATCCCGATTTGCGCATCATCCACTTTGATGCCCACGCCGATTTGCGGCAGGAATATCTGGGGGAGGAGCTCTCCCACGCCTGTGTGCTCCGCCGCTGCTGGGAACTCCTGGGAGATGGACGGATTCACCAGTTTGGCATCCGCTCAGGGGACCGGGAGGAATTTCAGTGGGCGAAGGAACATGTTGCCACCCGGCTCTTTGACTTTGAGGGGCTGGACCGCACCCTCGCCGGTCTTGGAGCAGCCCCGGTGTACCTGACGGTGGATTTGGATGTCCTGGATCCATCGGTGTTTCCCGGAACCGGAACACCGGAGGCCGGGGGCGTGAGCTTCCAGGCGCTGCTGGACGCGGTGCTTCAGGTTTGTCAGAGGGCGAATATAGCGGCCTGTGACGTCAATGAGCTTGCCCCCATCTATGATCCCAGCGGGGGATCCACCGCCGCGGCGTGTAAACTCGTGCGTGAGATGCTGATAGCCCTTTCCAAATAAGGAGGAACGACAGATGGGAAAAGTTTTAGTGATCGGCTGCGGCGGCGTGGCCAGTGTGGCCATTCACAAGTGCTGTCAGAACAGTGCCGTGTTTCAGGAGCTCTGCATTGCCAGCCGCACAAAATCCAAGTGTGACGCCCTGAAGGAAAAACTGGAGGGGACTACAAAGACAAAAATTACCACCGCCCGGATCGATGCCAACGATGTGCAGGCCATGATTCGCCTGATTGAATCGCAGCGGCCCGATGTGGTGCTGAATTTGGCGCTGCCTTACCAGGATCTCGCTATTATGGACGCCTGCCTTGCCACCAAGACTCACTACATTGATACGGCCAACTACGAGCCGGAGGACACAGCCAAGTTCGAGTACAAGTGGCAGTGGGCCTACCGGGAGCGGTATCAGCAAGCAGGGATTACCGCCCTGCTGGGCAGTGGCTTTGATCCGGGCGTCACCGGCGTCTTTTCCGCCTACGCCCTAAAGCATTATTTTGACGAGATCAACTATATTGACATTTTGGATTGTAACGCGGGGGACCACGGCTATCCCTTTGCCACCAATTTTAACCCGGAGATCAATATCCGCGAGGTGTCGGCCAATGGCAGCTTCTGGGAGAACGGACATTGGGTGGAAACGGAGCCAATGGAGATCAAGCGGGTGTACAACTTCCCACAGGCCGGGCCGAAGGATATGTACCTGCTGCACCATGAGGAGTTGGAGAGTCTGGCGTTGAACATCCCGGGGATCCGCCGGATCCGCTTTTTTATGACCTTTGGGGAGAGCTACTTGACCCACCTAAACTGCCTGAAAAATGTGGGTATGACCAGCATTGAGCCCATCCTGTACGAGGGGAAGGAGATCGTCCCCCTTCAGTTTCTGAAGGCCGTGCTGCCCGACCCCAGCTCCCTGGGCCCCCGCACCAAGGGAAAGACCAATATCGGATGTATTTTCCAGGGGAAGAAGGACGACAAGGAGAAGGCCATTTATATCTACAATGTCTGCGACCATGAGGAATGCTACAAAGAGGTGGGAAGCCAGGCGGTGGCATACACCACGGGCGTGCCCGCCATGATCGGCGCCATGATGGTCATGGAGGGGCTGTGGCAAAAACCCGGGGTATATAATGTGGAGGAATTTGACCCGGATCCCTTTATGGAGGCCTTGAACCGGTGGGGGTTGCCCTGGCAGGTGGAGGAAAACCCGGAATTGGTGGATTGAGATGACGGTGAATCAATTGCCAACTCCCTGTTATGTGGTAGATGAAGGAAAAATAGAGGAAAACTGCCGCATACTCCGGGGGGTAATGGACCGCACGGGATGCCGCATTCTCCTGGCTCAGAAGGCATTTTCCCTTTACGCCTTGTATCCGCTCATTGGCCGCTATCTCTCCGGCACCGCGGCCAGCGGCCTATACGAAACCCGGCTGGCCCATGAGCACTTTCCGGGAGAGAGCCATGTTTTTTCCGCCGCCTATCGCGCCGATGAATGGGATGAGATGCTGAATTACGCCGACCATATGGTCTTTAACTCCATCGCGCAGCTGCGCGAGCTTGGTCCCAGAGCAAAAGCCGCGGGGAAAAGCATTGGACTGCGCGTGAACCCCCAGCATTCGACACAGGAGGGGCACGCTCTGTACGATCCCTGCGCGCCTCTGTCCCGCCTGGGGGTGACGCTGGAGCAGTTTGACCCGGACTGTCTGGATCTGTTGGACGGCCTGCATTTTCATACCCTGTGCGAGCAGGACGCTTTGCCCCTGGTAGAGACGGTGGAGGCGTTGGAGAAACGGTTTGGCCCTTGGCTCCACAGGCTCAGCTGGCTGAATTTCGGCGGCGGGCACCACATTACAAAGCCCGGTTACGATATTGATGTGCTGGAGGCATGTATCAGAAGGGTACAGGGGACATATAAAGTTCGAGTCTATCTGGAACCGGGGGAAGCGGTGGCACTGGACGCCGGTTTTTTAGTGACCAAGGTGCTGGATATTGTGCATAATGATATGGATATCGCGATTTTAGACACATCAGCCGCGTGCCACATGCCAGATGTACTGGAAATGCCTTACCGCCCGCCCCTTGCGGGCAGCGGCCGGTCCGGAGAAAAATTGTATCCCTACCGTCTGGCGGGGATGACCTGTCTGGCCGGAGATGTCATCGGGGATTACTCCTTTGACACCCGGCTGATGGTGGGAGACAATTTAATGTTTGGGGATATGGCCATCTATACCATGGTAAAAAATAACACCTTTAATGGGATGCCTCTGCCCTCCATCGCCTTAATGGATCAGACGGGAGCGTGCCGGGTGATCCGAACGTTTGGCTATGACGATTTCAAGGGGCGGTTGTGTTAATCCTAATTATCCGATTACAGTGCCGATATCTTTGCGGTTTTTTCCCGTGGCGCTCGTTATCCTCCTTGGAGGGCGAAAGCCCGCCTGCATTGTCCGCTTTGTGCGCGAAAAAAATTCTCGCAAATCGATTCGCCCTTTCAATCGGGTATTCGTATAAAAGTCCGCCGAGGCATAGGGACAGCCCGCCCAAAGGGCGGGCTGTCATTAGCAGATGCCGTATTTTAAACAGAGCAAAGCCCGAAGGGGTGCGGGAAAGCAACATTGATTTTGTCTGTTGACCCGAACCACGGAAGTCGCGGTAATTTGGGGCGGAAGGCTGAGGGTCATAACTCCGTTGTGTGTGATCCGCACCTGGTTTCCGATGGAAAATCTGCGGGCGGCTCTGGTATGGACCAAAACCTCTTGTGATGTTGCGTGATCAAAGACCAGAAGTCGGTTGGGGAATACCTCTAGTACAGTTGCATTCATAATCATTGCGAAATACCCTCCAAATTGATGGTTACATACCATAGTATGTGAACCCGGCGGAGAGGGTGCGGCTTTCTATGAAAGCAGATGCGCATCATACCTCCGCCTCTGCCTGTGGAAAGAAAGAACGGATGAGAAGAGGATGGAAGACTTCAGCATAACAGGATAAGGCACAGATCCGCGCGGAATCAGGCGTGGTGTTCTTTCCACAAGGGGTAGGGATACTCGGGGTTGTGATCGGGCGTTAAGGTTTATCTCAGGCTGTGGTGTGGCCCGCACCGCATAATATCAAACATCATAGAATTGACATGAATGAGATATCGTTACCATCCAATGAATGATAAGGAAAGCACCTGTGAATGAGCAACAGCATATGATAGACTGGAACTTATTTGGAGGTAATCATATGGCTCTTAATCATATAAACTTTTGCTCGAAATGCGGCTGTTCTCCGTGCCGTTGCGTCATACCGATACCCGGTCCTCAAGGACCGCAAGGTGCTACTGGCGCGACTGGTGCTACTGGCGCGACTGGTGCGACTGGTGCGACTGGTGCGACTGGTGCTACTGGTGAGACTGGCGCTACTGGCGCAACAGGTGTCACGGGAGCAACCGGGATCAACGGCATGACCGGCCCGACTGGTCCAACCGGGCCGCAGGGTATACTACCGCTTATATCAGCAGTTGGAAACGATCTGCTCGTTATCCCCGGAAGACCTGTAGTATTTCAAGATGTTATAGTGCAGGTTGGCACCGCCATTACAAAAATGGAAATTACCAATAGATCCGTGTTTACCATCCATCAAGATGGCATTTACCAGATTGAATACTATTTTCAAATTAACCGGGGCGGTACAATCACACTAAATAATTTCTTTTATGATATATATCTTGAGGATCCCCGTACTTTGTTGGGCAATCAGCTGATCCAAAGCATAACCGGGAATTATGCGACAATTTACTATACGCTTAGCGTTTCACTTTCTGCAGGGCAGCAGTTCCATATAGAGTTCGATGGGCCTGCCAACGGCAATGGCACAGTGCACACACTTGTGCATCCAAAGATTACAATTACTCAGCTTACCGCGCTTTAAGTATCGCCGGCAGACAAGCTAAAAACAAAGATCCAACCTACACAATCATCGCTTTCAGGTAGCGATACAGGACCTGCCAGCGCTGGAAGGTGTCTAGCAGTCTGATATGATCAAATGATTTAGCAGCATTTATAGAAATGTGATAGCAGTGGTTCTTTTCGCTCCAAATTTTGCATAGGATAGTAAGTTAACACTTTCCTAAAATAACGGGTTATACCGGTGCAACCGGCGCGACTGGTCCTGCAACCCCCTTGAATATCATCAACTCGCTATCTAACCTTTCTTCAATCACCGTGCCTTCTGGTACGGAAATTCCATTTTTAATCGATCAAGTATTCGTTGGGGATGCTATTATTCATGCAGCAGGTTCGCCGAATTTTGTATTAACACAGGCTGGAACATATGAAATACTATTTAATGCTCCGGCTTTTATAGTTGAAACATCCGCAACCCTGCCTTTTGAAGCAATTATTGCTCTTGATGTAAACGGAAATCCAATCTATGCATCTCAGGCCACGATAAACAATTTTTCTAGCAATACAGTTTTAAGTGGAGCAGCTGTAGTGGAAGTCAATACGCTGCCTACCGTAATTACATTGGTCAATGCTTCCTCTGCGAGCGTTGGTTTCTTGCCGGTTTCCATTATCATTCATAAACTTGACTAATAGGAGCTCATGAAAAGGCAACGCAAAACAAAAATAGGCTGACAGAAGGTAGTCCGTCATAAAACAGTATTTGCTTGGAAGTATGGCGCAGCGTAAAAGCTACGCCATTTCTTCATTTGCCGGTGTACCCAGTTCCGGCAGAATACCCACCAAATCATAACTGATATGAATATTCTGCCTGCGTTTTCCGTCCGATTTATCCGGTGCTTCCACAAAGACCTTGCTAACCAAATCATTCAAGATAGTTGGGGTCAATTCCGTTAAATTCGTGTATTGCTTGCACTTGCGGATAAACCGTTCTACATCTTCGGCGTGCTGTTGCTGTCTCCCGAAAGTTCATCGTCACGGGAAAGCCGAAGATATAAGGCTGTGATTATTTCAGACTGCCGCATATTTTCCTCCTTTTCCGGGCAGTCTGCCAAAGTATCACTGTCTATCTCTATTTTACCATGTATACAGTCATTTGTCATGGTTGTCACCGTCTTGAACCATGAGGTTCAAAAGCTTAGAGGGTAACGTATTTTTACCATCATAACTGCCGGAAACGGAATATTCCGTACCTGCAATTTCCCGTTTCAGCGTTATCGGCGGTAGTTCATTGGGAAAAGGGACTTTCACAACTATATTGCCATTTTTATCTCGTTTTCTTTGCATGGCGGTAACTCCTTTCGGTCACTTCGGGCCAACTTGGCCCGAAGTGGTGAAATGATGAAATGTTAGCTTTTTAGGGGGAGGGTAATATAAAACCCTTACTACCCCTCAAAACGGGGGTAAGTGGCGGACAAAAACCCTGTATTCATGCGGCTTTGCGGACTGTTAAAATATGGTAAATCGTAACATTAGCTTGTCACGAAATTAGGCCGCTGCGCCTATCCGTCCAGTCAAGGGCCGGAGAGTATTTTGCATTCGCAAAATCTTCCTCCTTAAACCCTTGACAGGACGGATTTTTGCCGTGCCATTCCGCCGCCGAAAACGGGGAGCAGGATTTAACAATCCTGTCTCGTTTCCGTCCGCTCCATTGTACGACAAAACCGGCTCCGCTGGATTGACGGTAACTGATGGCTTTTTGCGGGGCCAGCTCCGCAAGAGGGCAAAGGCGTTGTCAAGTGGAGCGTGGAATAGCGGACTAAGCGAAGCGCGGGAGCATATGCCGCGAAAGCCGCTTGACATAAGCCGTTGCCCCAACACTAACCCGCAAGGGTTGCCGTTCTTTATGAATGGCAATCCTCTGCCACAGGTTGAGTGGGGGGAGTTCAAGAGGGGGAACGCCTCTTAATGTTTGGCGCGGCTGTCCGTCTAACTTCGGGCCAAATTGGCCCGAAGTTACAACAAATGCTTCTACTTATTAGGACAATTAAAGGCGTTTTTGCTACGCTTTTTTGTATGTATATATACGCACTTGCGTATATCTTGCTTTATTGATATACTAAAGGCAACGGCCCCGCCTAAAAAGACGGGGCCGCCGGATAAGTATAGTTAATCGGCAAGAAGTTTGTAGAGTTGCTTTAGGGCAAGCCTAATTGATTGGCCTATTGAGGCTAAATTCACGCCCTCCAACTCCGCGATTTCGCGGTATTTCAAACCGCGAAAATAGTATAGGCACAACCTGCGGTTTTGTACTTCGGTCAGCTTGTCGATAGCCTCATGCAATCGTGTATCGCGCTCTATCTTCTCATACAGGTCGGCGGTGTCCTCACTCGCGGCTAACAGGGAACCTTCCAAAAATTCGTCTGTTAGCGGTGTAAAGTCAAGACGCCGCCTGTCTTGCCGCCTTTGGGACTGGATTGTTCGGTCGGACTGTTCCAGCAGTTCTTTGACCGGGGTTGATACCTCGACACAAATCCGGCTCCCATTGCTCAGTTTCCATAAAGAAGTAACGGAAGTAACAGAAACAACGAGAAAAACGAGATAGACAAGCTAACAGGCGGGTAATGTAAAGAAGCAGAGCGATATCAATTGATATCGCTCTGCTTTTTCTATGTCAACGAGTATTATTTAAGAGTAATTATAATTCTATTTCGCCCATTGCCGCCTTAATTGCTCCCGAAGAATGGATTCTTACAACCCTATCCGAGTCATATTGCGCCATTAGACCTAACTTAGTGAGGTACGGCTTTACATATTCAGGTTTTCTCTTTCCAATTACTCTAAATATTTCAGGAGCTTCTATCCTCACTCGTATTGACCTGTCATTTAGTAAATCAGCGAAAACACTCATATGGTCTTTGAAAACATTAGGATTGTTCGTAGCAATATTTTCTGATGCCCAAATGAAATTCATTCGTACCGCTGGAACGGTATCGTTAGCCATAGAAAGTATTTTGTCGATATGAGGTTGAATTATCGAAATATTACCCCTGCCAATTCTGCCTAATGCGCCAACCGCTCTTTCTCGTATTTTATCATCTTTATTTTTAAGCAAGTCAACAATTTTAGGAACAAAAGGGATTATTATTGCCGGGTATTTATAACCCATTTCGCCTAAAAGCCATAAGGCTTTTGCTTTAATGCGAATGGACGGATAATCAAGCAATCCAGCTATTTGCGGTATTGCGCTTTCCCAATCTGATTGAGATTTTGAATAAACGCCCAAAGATGAATATAACTCTTTTTCATCTGAAACATTCAAATCAACCATTATAACACCCTTTCTTTGCCACAAAATCATTATACTATAACGTCAAAAAGTTTTTGTGTGCCGGATATTTCAGCAATGACTATATCTTGTATTCTTTGAACATTAGCAATGGTAATTTTAGGAATATTTGAGGTTTCCATTTCTTTGATTTGACGCTCTATACCATTTAAGTATTTTTTGAGAATATCTAAACGTTTCCTCAATAATTTTCTACGTTCTTCCACTGGGAATACTTCAATAAAAAAGGCGGCAATAGAAAACACATTCATATCATAGTCAAATTGTAGGATAGATTTTTTCAAGCTATTTAGCAATTCAGTTTTTCCTTTTTCAGTTATAGAGTATACAGTTCTATCCGGCATATTTCCGACTTTCTCAACGGTTCCTGAAATCAATTCCTTTTTTTCTAAATTCCTAATAGTGGTGTAAACAGTAGAATCGGCAATGTTATACCACCATTTTACGTTCATAATCTGTAATTTTTTTGTAATTTCATAGGCATTTAACGGATTTTCGTTTATTAAGCCTAATAGCATGGTTGCCGCTTTTGATAACATCTTAAAAACACTCCTTGACATTTATTCTCTATCGCAGTACTGTATATATATAGTAGTATCTTGTGGCATTACTATTATATCACAGCTTAATCTAAATGAAAAGAAAAAGATGGAGGGATTTAATGCCGCAACTCAATAAAGGCGGGAAATATGTGTTTGGATTGTCGGAAATCAAAAATGATTACACTATCCAAATTCCCGAACAAGCAATTATAGAGTACAATATAGTTATGGATAAAAAGATTATTGTATTTACCGGAACAGAGATAACAGGTGGTTTTTGTGCAACAAATAATACTTTGCTATCTCATTCAAAATTAAAACACATTTTAGATGATTGTTCTGCTCTTGCGTCCTATAAACTTGATACGGGTGAATTTATAAGATATAAAGGTCGCGGTTATTCTTGGTTTCCAATATCTCCATTGGGTATTGTCCATTTAACAGAAAATGCTATGAATTATCTTGACTTAACAATAGGCGATAGACTTATGTGTATAAGAAGTAGCGACATTGCATTTACTATGGGCGCAAGAGGGCCTCTGATGGACAAAGTTTACAAATACAAAGGAGAGATTGATTTGTATTAAAAAAATGCAATTCTATTGTTTTTAACTGCCCTGCGGCAAATAAAAAAAACCACAGTTTTGGCAGTCGGCTTGCTGTGCTAAAATTGCATAAGCAGTAGCCAAGCGGCGGTTTTGATAAAAAAATCAAAGCCGCCGTTCCGTAATACTACGCCTTTATGGCATAGCTATACCCCGCCGAACAACGGTTTTTTTCTTTTCCGCTTGCGCGGCGGGTATTTTTTCATATTTTATTATGCCGTAACTTCGGGCCAACTTGGCCCGAAGTTAATCAGATAGGCACTTTCTCAGTGTATTTTTCACACATGACCGTATCAGTAAGAGGTTTTCTTTCGGTACTATGCCGTTCCGGGCATAAAAATCCTTTTTCGGGATAACCCAAAATTAGTAATGCAGAGGGTTCTATATATTCTGGCACATCAAATTCTTTTCTAATAATAGCAGGGTCAAACAAACCGACCATCACACTCCCAATATTCCGTTCTCTTGCAGCCAACATCATATGGTCACAAATAATGCCAATGTCCAAATCACCGGAGCATTTATTGTCATAGGGACGTATAAGTTCATTTCTTCTATCACGGCAAACAATGAGGACACATTGAGAACCAAAGGTCTTGTATGCCTTTTCCACTTTCGCTATATTTTCTTGTTGTTGCACGACAATAATTCGTTGCGGTTGTTGATTACAAGCTGTTGGAGCGACACGCCCAGCCGATAAAATAGCGTTAATATCATCTTTTACTATTTTTTGCTCCGTAAATCCGCGTGTGGTACAACGGCTCTTTGCTAACTCCAAAAAATTCAAAATAATCATCCTCCTTAAATGCGAATAATTCTTCGTATTTTTATATTACCACATTATTGTGTGTCCGTCAATAAGAATGTGAATAATTCTTCGCTTTCTATTGACCAGTCGAAAAAATAGCTGTAAAATAGATGTGAGGTGGTTATTATGGATAAAATACGAGAGCCCATGCAAAAAAGGTCTATTGCAACAAAAGATAAAATAGCACAATCGGGCTTCAAGCTGTTCTGCAAAAAAGGCTATCATAAAACAAATACAACTGAAATCGCTAAACATGCCCACGTTTCAACAGGCGCACTATATAGCTATTTTAGAGATAAACGAGATATATACATTGAAGCGTTTGATCAATATATTTATTCCTTTTCAGAAACATTATTGACAAAATTAAATGAGTTATCAACACCGTTTGAGCTGACCGTTTTTATAAATAACTGGACTTCTTCATATATTGAGATTTATGCTAACGCAAGTTATGCGCTCATTCAATTAAGGTTGATGATGTTAGAAGATGAAGTTATAAATAAACACTTTTGCAATTTAGAAAATGAATATGTTTCGCAAATAGTCGCTATCTTAAACCGCAATGGCATTTCTTCTGCTGACCTAATCGAAAAGGTGTATATATCCTGTATACTCGTTGACAATCTGAATAGAGAAAAGAACGAATTTCCCCACAACAATTTGAATTTTATTTCCTTCAAAAAGCAAATAGAAACCGCAATTTACACTATACTATCTTCTTAGATATTTGTGCATAACGTAGCTTTCCTCTAAACGGCAAGGCCCTAAAGCAAGCCATCCTTGCTTGACTGTGCTAAGATTTATATATGGCACTATTTTGTGCGGATTTTAGTTGCACTAAGAAAAAAGAGAGCAAGAAAAATGAAAACGCGGCAGATTTTATCCGTTATACTATAAAGCGAGAGGAGGGTAATGCGGTTATGAAGCACATTGAAAAAATATCAATGGCGATAGACTATATCGAAGCCAATCTCACAGAAAAAATTGATTTAGACATGGTTGCCGAAGCGGTACACTATTCCAAATATCATTTGCACCGCATGTTTTCAAAGACGCTTGGAATGACTTTGCATGACTATCTCCAACGGCGGCAGCTGACAGAAGCGGCAAAGCTATTAGTATTTTCTGGTCAATCCATCCTGGATATTGCGCTTTTATCGGGCTATGAAAGCCAACGGGCATTTCACAGTGTTTTTAAGTCCATGTATAAGCTGTCCCCAAACCAATACAGGGAGAACGAACGGTTTTACCCTTTGCAGTTAAAATATGAATTTGAGGGGAGCTTTCAAATGCTGGATAAAAAAGCAGATGGCCAGTGGGACATTGCCTTTGCGGCAGAAGACGATATACCTTGCTGGATGGGCCTGGTACGGCTTGTGATAGACGGGTTTCCCTATCTTCACGAAGAGGAACATATCGGGGTATTAAGACAACGTATCAAGACGAAACAGGCATTGATATTGAAAGACGGGAATGTTGCGATCGGCATTATGGTCTTTTCTTATAAAACCGGAAGTATTGATTTTATGGGAATACATCCGCTTTATCGGCAAAGAGGAATACCGGGAGCTTTTCTTCACAAGGTGACAGGCGAATTGTTGCGGGGGCAGGAGATCAGTATTACC
>Ga0154000_1000051_pt1 | contig 39298 bp, 63 predicted proteins | sample TSNC084MetaG_FD_104674 | JGI IMG/M metagenome (GOLD analysis project Ga0154000, IMG submission 104674) | Attine ant fungus gardens microbial communities from North Carolina, USA - TSNC084 MetaG | ecosystem: Host-associated > Fungi > Mycelium > Unclassified | place: USA: North Carolina, Lumber... | reverse complement strand
TCCCGAACCAGCGCGCCAACGCCGGTCCTGATCAGAGCTGATGGAATTTCAGATCATTCCCGGGAAGGTGCGCCCACTCACGCCGCCTCGCCGAGAACCATCCACAGGTTCTGATCATTGCTCGTAACCGCCGACGAAAAGACCCAATTCGCTGAGACTCGACGGATCTGACACCCGGCTCGCGTGATATTTCTCATCATGCATGAACTCTTTGAACTTTTCGGCAACATCACTCATGGAGTAGTTTTCGGGGTCGATCTTCCATGTTTCATACCGAGGGTTCTCGCCAGAAATCCGACGACGAAAGTCCTTCGTCAGCGTCGCTATCGACTGCGGGCCGATGTTGCCCTGACCCCAGGTCATTGCAGCAAGCGGGAGACCCTTATACAGATTGAACGTCTTGTTGGCGTTGTTGTAGATGTTGACAACATCTGCGTCCCCGTTGGGCCCCGATCTGGCAAGCGTTGTCGCGCTATCGGATGCAAGCACAATACCGTCATTTACCCTCACAACCACTGCGATCGTCACGGAACAATGCTCGCATAAAACCAGACTTTCTGGTCGCGTTTTGGATCTAGCCCATAAACGACGAAAAGCCCCAACCTCGAAAGGTCGGGGGCTTCGTCGTGCACAGGTCAGGTGGGCACCATTCGCAGGTACGTGTTCGCTCCATCCCTGACTACGCGGTTCGCCACAACGCCTGAGTTCACGTACCCCTCACATCGCAGCAGGTCGCCGTCCGCGACCGTCAAGGCGAAGGTGTCAGCGAAGGTTGTCGATCCAGTGGTGTTTCCTTTCGTCCACACGACTTCTGTGCCATTGCGGGTGACGCGGTAGTTTCTCGACGTGGCACTTGTTGGCCATTCGGACCCGACGTGGATAGTCGCCGGACCTGACCCACTTATGCGGAGGGCGTTGCCGACGACTGTTGCGCCCATCTCGGGAGTGAATGGTCCGATCTCGACCCAGGTTGTCGTCGGCAGCGTTTGGTCGCCGTTCTTTGTCATGCCCACCGCTGCAAACGACGAGTAGAGCAACTCCCATGCAGATCCGGTCCAGCGATATGAAGACCTAATGATCTTCCATGCCGACCCAGTCCAATAGGCGCGTTGCTTGATCTTCTTGAATGCGGTGCCGTTCCAAACGTATCCAGGCATCGCCTACTCCGTCACGTGGTAGATGACGCCGGTGATCTGGCCTGTCGTCGGCAGTACTGCCACGAATTGGTTTGCATCGCCGCGCATCGCAGTCGACGACGTCGTTCCGACTGAAAGGTTCGAGTTCCCAGTGCCGGCACCGATCGCAGTACGAGCAGCAGCAGCATCGGAAGCCTTCATGACGTTGCGACCTACGGTTGTGGCATCTGAGATATCGGCGGCCGCATGCGTGTGCGCCGCCGGAGACTTCCCATCGAGGGCAGTCTGTAGGCCAGTGATATTCCCAATTGTGTGGGTGTGCGCGGTCGGCATCCGAGCGTCAGACAGTCGTGCGTCAGAACCCTGAACTGCACTGTCAGCCTTGTCGAGACTCGCCTGCACCGACGTACCGAGCTTCGGCTTGGTGACCGCGCCATCTTGAACCTTGACCGTCGAGATCGCATTGTCCGCGACTGCGCCCGTAGCAATCTCATCGGCCGCAGCTTCAGCGCGGTCCGCTTCGGTTGAGGAACGATCGGCGTGGATCGAGGATGTGTTCGCAGAGGTAGCAGCCGACGTCGCGCTCGTTGATGCCGCGCCGGCCTGCGCACTAGCAGTGCTCGCGAATCCTTCGGCCTGCGTCTTTGCTGACAACGTCACATCGCGAGCGGCGATCGTTGTGGCTTTGTCGGCTGCCACCGCAATGACACTCGCGTCGACGGTTGCCTTCGCGTCGAGCGTGTCGGCGCGCGCGGTGTCGACCTGCCCCTTCGCTGTGAGTGTCGCATCGCGTGCCGCGAACGTGTCAGCCTTGGCTGTGTCCACCGCGGCGCGAGATGCCGCGGCCGACGCCGCATCCGCGGACGCCTGGGTCAGTGCAGGGACTGTGACCTTGGGAAGCGCACTGCTGTCCTCCAGTCCAAACTGCAGTTGATTTCCCTGTACTGCAACGGAACTGATCGACAGGCCGCGCTCACCCCGGAACGCGGCGCCTTCGCCATCGGCCGGCCATCCAGTCATGCCGTAGATGTAAAGCAGGCCATCCGCATTGACGACGAACGCTGCACCTAGATCCCACGGCCCAGGGCCTAGATCCGCGTACGTCGGCACGGATCCAGACAGGGTGACACCGGCACCGGTGTCACCCTTCTCCCCCTTGGTGATGACTTTATGGTCGGAGATCACGATCTGTTCGAGTTCTGAAAGGCGGTGGCTTCCAGAATCTGGAATCATGAAATCGTAGGTGGCTTGCCAGTTCTGGGTTGCGATCGTGACGCGACCAGGCCCAGGGTCGAGATCCGGGGACGTGACTCGTCCCGACGCGTCGGCGTAGACCGGGATATCAGTCGGGGTGATCATGCCGTCGCCGTCGGCCTTGGTGCGATACGGGACGCCGTGGAAGGTTGCAGTGACCTTGTCCGGCCGCAGTGCGAGATCCTGGAAGTCCTCGAAGATGATTGTCACGCCATTACCCCTGTCCCGTATCGCCTTCGTTGATTTTGCGGCTGATGTGTTGCACGGACAGGCGGTTGAAGGCAGGACCGCCGAGTGCGCCACGGCCAGGAGCCATTTCGGTGATGTAGATCTGCACCTGGTATCCCGGCGTCGGAACAACCACTGATGTGATGTTGGTTGACGAGAACGGTTCCGAATCGGTCATGCGTGTCTTCTGCCTGGAAAACACCTGTCCGGCCGTGTCTAGTACGCGGATCTCCCACTCGACCATGCCCGAGAGGAATTGAATGTAGTCAATCCACAGCTGGCACCTGATGTCCCACAGGCCTTGATCGTCGAACACGATTCGGCCGTTCGCGAGGTGGCAGCCCTGCATCGGTCCGACTTTGTTGGTGAATCCGACTTGGCCCTTGTTGAACAGGCCGGCAACGGTGTTGGCGTACGCGGAACCGTAGTCGAGAAGCGGGGACAGTAGATCCGTTCGCTCGTTCAAATCCTCTTGGCCGTCCCGCATTCCGGTTCCGAGGAGTTCGGCGATGTCTTTCGTGTCTTGCGCACCCGAGCCTGATGGTGGCGGCACAAAATGATCGGGTGAAGTCATGTCACACCTCCTCCTTCAGTGACTCAGGAACCTCGGGCGGCTGCTGACCGGGCACGTGATGTTCAATCCAACGCAACAACTCGCGAATGAAGACGATTGCCAGGCGAAACCGCTTCTGTTCGTCGCGCAGCATCCGTTCAAGACGGTTAACTCGCTCGCCTTGGTTTGTCAGCTCGGTGCCTTGGCGCCGTACCGTCTCTTCGAGATTTGCGGTGGCGATCTTCTGGGCCTCTGCGAAGGCGGTCCAGTCGGCGGTAATATTCGCCTCACGCGTCGATCGTCGAGCGAGAAGATGTCCGATATATGCCGAAAGAGCTGCGACCACGGCGCTGACGACGCTGACGAGCGCTATAGCAGCGGGCGACATTCATCCCCTCCTTCTAAGTCAGGAGGCTCGACGCCAGGAAGGGCATGCGACTGCTCATAGAGCGCAGCCACGCACATCGCCAGGATTGCGATCGTGAAATAGCTGATGGCTGAGACATCCGCTCGCGGAACGTCCAGGAACTTCCACGACAGCATGAAGCTCCCACCCCAGAGCAGATTGAAGAATATGGCCGTCGAGATTCCAAGTGGCTGAAGGCGTTTCCAAAAGACCGCAACGAGAGCTATTGCACCTGCCGTGATCCAGCCGACTGCATACCAGGACAGCGGAACGACCTGGTCAACGAAGGCCAATTGAGCGGGGGCCGAGTCGGGAGAGCGGGGGCCGACATACGACGACCCCCGCCAGACCGAGGACACTCCCAGCGCCGCGAGGGCGATTCTGCGGACCATCACCGGCCCCCTTACTGGGTCGGTGGGTCAGTTGCCTGCGCGATGCTTGCCGACATAGTCCTCGATCTCAGCGACCTGCTTTTCTGTCACACCGTTCGGGGTGAGCTTGATTCCGACGACAGTGAAAACGCTGACGAGAAGCAGAACGCCGGTCGTCACCTGCGACGGCAGGTCGACGCCCGCAGAAATGAGTGCCCACACCAATGCCACAAGAAGACCCACGGCGGACGTGACGGTATTCGCGTAACGCTTCACGAGCGGTTGGTCGGCGACCTTCTCGCGGAGGATGTTTCCGAGGATGTCGAGATTCGGATTGGTCATCAGTTGCCCGCCTTCTTGTCGACGAATCCGGCGATTCCCAGCTTGGCGCCGATGGCACCGAGGGCATCGACGACCGTGCGGTTGCCGAGCTGCGGCCACCCGGGGTACTTGCCCAGTTCGGGAGATCCGGTGAGCTGCGCGTTGGTGTCCTGTTCGTACGACATGGTGCCTCCTGGAGTTGACGGGTTGGTGGGGTTGAGAATTGTTTGCGCGTAACCGATGACTACGTCGTAGGGAAACCCGGTTCCGGGGTCCCAATGGTCAGAGCCGCCGAAGGCTTGTGAGCACTCGTTGTGCCCCGCAATGCCCTTGACGCCAGCCTTCAGGTCAGCGGACGAACGCCGAATGAGTGGGATGCCGTAGTCCTTCGACCACTTCGCGACAACCTCCGCGGACTTACGCAGCGCTTTGTCGTAGTCGCGAAGCCACACCTCACGGGATTGCGCCGCCTGGCCGACAACCGAGATGTGCAGTCCGCCGATGTTTGCGGCATTCGAGCCGGCCGCCCACGGGACGTAGTTGTCGTCGTTTGATCGGACCGAAGTGCCGAACTTGTCGGTCAGCACGTTGTACGAGCCGCCGGCGGACGGGTTCTGCTGATATCGGGCAACATCCTGCGCGGTCGTGTTGCCACTGTTTTCGGTGGTGTGGAAGATGATCCACTTCAGCGCGCTTGTATTGCGCGGTCCCGAATCGTTCGATGTGTAGATATCGACGTCAGCTTTGTACTGAGCCATTGTCGTACTCCTCGTGAGGTGGTCGATGTTTCGCGCGCATGGCGTCGTATCTCGCCAGCGCCGTGCGGACCTTCTCGATCTCTTGTTCGGGAAGGTCTTCGAGGGGAAGATCGTCGAGTTCCGGTGTGCGAATTTGGCGCTCGATGGGCTTGTCGATGTCGACCCACTGGCCAAGGTTGTTCGGGCCGATCTCACCGACGAGCGGTGGCTGGTAATGAACAAGCGGGCCGACGTGAATTCGAACAATCCATGACCCGCTCTGACTCGGCCGGCCGACGATCAGTCCCCCATGCTTGTCGAGCCCAAGTCCGGGCGGAACCCGACTGCCAGTGACGATGCGCCAGGCGGTCTTGTCGGCGTCCGGCACTGGAATGGTCAGCGGCTGATCGAGTAAATACTCGTCCTCCGCGCCCGAGAGCTGCTCGACGATTCGTATCCGCAACGTGATCGATCGCGGAGCGATGTTCGGCAGTTTCACTCCGAGGTCTTCCAGAAACTTCCCGAGTGAGTTCAATTGCGGAGTCTCGAAAGAAACTCCCGCTGAACCATTCTCGTCGAACGGCGGATGCAAGAAGATGAAGCTGTACGGATGCATCGACTCGGGCCAGGCGTACGGAAATGCAGGGTGGTGCTCTGCCATAGTCGATCGCTCCTAGATGAGGTTCTGGTACCTGGTGGATTCCGCATGCAGGGTTTCGATCAGTCGGAGTGCAGACGAACCGGGTAGCTCGTCCTCGCGTGAATCGCCGATCGTGATCTCCCATATCGGCGGCTGCGTTCGCGACCATTTGCGGCGCTTTTTCACCACATACGAGAGCCAGATTCGTTTGCCGATCTCGAATCCGCAGCGATGACCGAGGTCGACGTCTTGGCCGATTCGGTATGGCACGCCGTCGATCACGCCCGCGGTGAATGAGATGAACCCGCGTTTCTCGTGCAGGGCAACTCGGCCGCCCTGTAGGCCGGATAGTGACCATGCGTCACCCGGCGCGTATGTCTGTCGATACGAGTGTGAGCCCATCGACTGTTTGCGCTTGGTGTTCGTGAACCGCTGCCACGCGAGAATGACGTCTTCGACAGCTCGGTCGAATATGCCGAGTCCGGCCGCTGGCAGGCCTATCAGTAGTCCGATGTACGCCAATGCAGAGTTCAGCAAGAGCTTGACCGAATTATTGACCCACTGAGGACTTTTCCCGCCGATGATCACGGTGTGACCGGTCGCGTGATGTATCCCCATTTTCGAGTTCACGAGGCCTTGGTGTTGCGATCTTCGCCAGATCACCACCGGAGGATTGACCCCGTCTGGAGGCATCTGGCCGGAGTTCGGATCCGCGATCGTGACCGTCTCTGACGTGCCGTCGGGGAAGACTATGCGCACGAGGTCGAGGATCGGGTCCAGGATCGTTCCTGTCGCGCCACTGACGAATGATGCTTCGACGACGTCGATGATCAGCGTCGGTTCGGTGAGAATGCAGTAATCGGGGAACGGTTGCGAGTCGCCAGGCATCCACCGCTGCGTTGTGAGCATCAGGCCGGCGTCTTCGAGAGTGGCCTTGATCAGATCCCACAGGTTATCGAACCGTGCTGCGAGAACAGTCCACTCGGATGTGTCCGGGCCGATCTGCGGGGCGATCAGTACCTTCCACTTCGACGGGTCGATGTTGTTCTTCCAGTAGGTCTTGTCCCACAGGTTGAACGGGTGAGGAAGCCAACTCGATTGGTACTCGCGGAGGAAGTTCCGGAACAGGTACGAGCGAACCGCGGTCTTTGCGCGCTTGGCCTGAACGTCGGACTTTGGAAGCTGAAACTCCAACGGTGCGAGCGTATTTGCCCATGCCAAGTTGTTCTTGACGTGCTCGATGTCTTCTAGGCCAATGACCGTGACGCGCTCGTATCCGTCGTCGGCGTTGAACTCCACCTCGATATCGATGACCTTGTACCCGATGCGTTTCTCGGGATTGTCGATCGGCTCGACATAGAAGTGAATGTCTTCTTCGACCGTGTTCTGATAGACGAGCCAGTCATTCCACGGATGGTCGCCGGGGAGAACGAACCGTCCTTCCTCGGTGTCGTTGATCATCTTGCCGAAGTCGACTTCTTCTTCTCCGACGATCTCGGTGATCAGCCGCCACTCTTTGTCACACAACCCGATTCGGTCGCGCGCGTTGTGATCGCGTTCTTCCTTCTCGCGCCGAGCGGTGATCTTTTCCGAGACTGCGCTGAGAACGCTCACCGGATCACCCCCACGGCTTCGAATACTGGTCGATCAATTCGATGCGAATGTCGCCAGTGCCCTTGATCTTGAACTGAATCGGATAGATAGTTCGCGGCGGAATCGGATCCGTGAACGTGACACCGCGCATCGCTTCCGGCCACACGGCCGGCCCGTTTTCGACTTCGAGCGTTCGAACCTGCGGATCCGTGTACAGCTTCCAGTTCTGATTGAGCGCCGGCATCTTCACCATCCGCGATGTCGTGCCGTCTTGGATTTCCCAAGTCGATCCGGGCGTGCCGAGAATGATCGGCCACAACGGCCGGTCCGTCGGATTGGTGAGCTCGAAGATTCGCTGACCTGAGACGACTTGCTCGTCTTCGCGCATCCCCGCTTGCCACGCCGGATTGCACGCGACTAACTCCATGTCGTGCTCCATGAAGTTGTTCACGTCGGGCGCGATCGACCACTCCGATGGAGGGTTCTTGCTCTTGCGGATATCGAGCCAGCGGTACGGGCCGCTGCCTTTGCTCGCAGTGAAACGCCCGGCCCTCTCGGTCGACCAGCCGTCCCACCAAGCACTTTCGACTTCGTCGTGGATGTCCTCGGTTGCCCCTCGTGTACCGATGAGAAGTCCGACCTTGCGCTCGTCCTCGATCGTTTTACGGGGCGTTGAACCGATCTGCCATGCGCCCGACGACGTAACGAGTTCGGCCGGCGGCAAATACAGTCCCGATGCCTTGTCGAGAATCGCAACATTCTCCGCGGCCTCCATGAACCCGTACAGGTGCCACGGACGGCCGAGAATATCTATGTAGCCGAAATTCTTTGCCATGCGTGGCACCTCCTACGAATCGTTGTCACCGGCGCCGGGAACGGTGAGCGACAGTCCGCTGGCCACCACCGGTTTGGGTCCGACGCTGCCAGCGTTCGAACATCGAAAACATCTGCTCCTCGTCGAGCAGCCCGGTGAACGTGGGGGCATATGTCGTGCTCCCCCCACCGCGTTGGTTGCCGGATTCGAAGTCGTTCAGAACGTCTCCTCGGTCGAGAACCCCGACAAGACGGTTGAAGTCCTGCGTGGTCCGCGGCGACAGAACCCGCTCAGGCTCGAGAATCGCCTTGGGCATGAATCCCAAGCCCGATGCCTCACCGCCCTGATCGAACGCACTCAACTTCTTGAGCGTCCCTAGTGGGTCATTCCAGTCCGGCGTGAACGGAAGCTGAGTCATTGCTTCCGACAAACTGATGGTCATCGTCGGTGGAGCAACAATTTCCGTAGCGGGAGTAGCACCCAACGGCTTCGGTTTCTTGAGCGGCTCCGTCGTGCGCGCACCGGTGGGTCCGGTGTTGTCTGCGAAGAACTTGTTCGGATCCGCAAGAAGTGAATCCTGCAGTCCGAACGTCTCGAGCAACCCGTTGGCCAAGATGCCACCGAGGTCGGACCCGATCTCTGCGAACGTCTTCAGCCGTGAGCCATCGCCGGACTTGTTTCCTTCCTCGACCAACTTCTTCTGCGTCTCCGACAAGCGGTTGCGCGCCGCATAGACGGCCATGTCGGCCTTCTCTTTGTCGATGCTCGTGGAATCAGACTCGCCATATGCCCGGTCGCGTGCGATTTCAGCTTCGGTGACGGCGATCTCCGCGTTGCGGAGCTCCATCGCCTCGTCTGTCATTTCACCTGGCAGATCGGGCGCAGGACCGTACGACTTGGCGCTGCCGGCGCGCTCACGCTTCGCTTCGAGGTCGATGACCCGTTGCTCTGCGCGCTGCACCCTGAGGTCAGCCTGTTGCCTGTCGGCATCAGACTTCTTCTCGTTGGCGTAGACCTTGTCTCGGGCCTCTTTTGCCTGCTGAATCGAGACGCGAGCCGATTCAAGCGCCAGGTCGTCCTTCTCGGTCCATGTCGATTCGCCGCTCGAATACTGATTGGCCGATGTGACCGATCCTGGCGAGTATCCCCCGGCGATCTTGTCGAGCGGCAGGTGGAACTTGTACGGGAACTGTCCGTCATTCGCTCCAACGGCAGGCACACCGATCCGTGAATCACCGTGTGAACCACCGGATTCGACAGGCTGGCCGTCGAGAGTCGCGGCCATATGCTCTTCCGAGACGCCCACGTTGAACGGCGAGGCCGAGTTCAACCCCTTCGCGAGACCTGCTGTCGCGCCGCCGATCAGGCTGTAGGTCGTATAGATCCGACTCGTGGCCTTGCCGAATCCCATGAGGATCTGCTGCAGCCATCCGACAAACCCGGAACAGTCGAACCCGTCAGGGCCGACGCCGCCCCACTTGTACTTGACCCCAGTGACACTTCGGGCTGCGTCGACAGCCTCACCAACCGCGCCACCGGCCGCGAATTTGCCAACCTTGCCCTGAGCGAGCGCGGCCCGGAAACGGTACGCGCCAGCTTGGCCCCCAAGTCGGTCGACATCAGCCGTGGTGAGAACGTGCTCACCGGGCATCGCCAGGATAGGTACTGAGTCCTTGCCCGGAATGCCACCGGTGATCGGGCCACCCTCTGCCCTGCCGGGCATCATGAAGTCACCAAGAGAAGCAGCGGGTGCATTCGATGGGCCTGGGGCTACGACATTTTGCACAATGTCGACCAGGATCTTTCGACCTGCGTTCGCTGCGATGAATTGCTCGATCGCAGCCTGAGCTTCAGCGGCACCAGTCAGCGATATATGCGTCGGCAGTTTGTCGGGGAACAACTTGTACTGATTCGCCAGAGCGGTCGCCTGCTCAAGCGTGTCCCCTGCCTCCATGCGTTGGCGGATGAACTCGTCACGCACCCTCTGCCCGGCGGCCTCTACTGCGGCAGCCGTATCGAACGAGTTCAGCTTCTGCTCCTGAGCAGACTGAGCAGCAGACGCGCCCGCCATATCGAACGCAGTAGCAACCGACTGCATTTGGCTGTGCAGGCCAGCGCCCGCTGCAGTCGTCAGATCGAGTTCACCCGACGCCGTGCGTGCAGAACCACCCGCGGATGCAGCCGCCTGAGCAAACTGACTCAAAGCGAGCGTGACCTTCGCCTGAGATTCCTCAGCAGTCATGAGGTCGCCACGCCAAGTCGACATCGCACTCGTCAGGCCATCGATTCCAGCGGAGGCGCCGACCGCACCCGAAGCAATATCCTTCAGTGCGTCATTGACCTTGCTCGCAGACGTCTGAGATGCGACGAACTCCTCACGCATCTTCGTGTACTTCGCAGTCAGCTCCGCGCCAGCCTCACCCGACTGGTCGATCCGGAACTTCAACCGCTCCCACTCGGCCTGGGAACCCGTGATCCCCTTGTTTACGTCGGCAGTTTCAACGCCGAGAGCTGCATACGCCTCCTGCGCTTCCTTTGCGGCAGAAGCGACTTCCCTGACCGAGTTGACCTCGCCGATGCCCTCGAGCGTCAGGTGACCGACAATCGTGTCCCAAGCACTCGGCATACTCTTGGCGGCCGAGTCCAGATCTCCTTGTATGGAATCGATCTGGCTCTTCACGGCAGCCTTCACGCCACCATCAACGTTTCCGCCCGACGATGCGAAAGCCTCGTCCAGGCTCGCGCGGTACTCCCTGAAGGAATCCGCCGATCGAGAAGCGGAGGTTCGTATGGAGTCGAGCGCGGCCTCGGTCTTGTTGCTTGACGAGTTGACTGCCCATAGTGCAGCCCCGGCCGCCACCGCAGCCGCTACGAACGGGCCGCCGATCATCGCGGATGCCGCCGAAACCCCGGACTTCAAGCCCGACATTGCCGCGCCACCCAGTGCCCCGACACGCGCACCGGCCATGGCTGTCGACGCTGCGGTTTGCCGCAATCCGCCGACAAACACGCCAGACGATGCCGCTGCCGCACGCTGAGCAGCTGCATAAGCAGCGAGCGAGGACGTGGCGGAGACCGTGGCTGCATTGCTGACACTTGTCGCAGCAGCCCGGATCCGCTGAGCTGCAGCACCGCGGAGCGTGGTCGCCGTCGCGGCGGTATCCACACCCGTATGCCGGCCAAGCGCAGCGGTATGCGCCACCAGTGCCGCAGTGAGTTGGCGCTGAACCAACATCTGCGCTGGCATCATGATTGCGTTGGCGACACGCGAAAGATGGAAGGCCGTCTGAGCTGTCTGCGAGATTGCAAACGCTGCTGCGAGGCCTGCCAGGGCTGCTGTTGCAAGACCGGTGTGATCGGCGAAGTACCCCATCACGGAGCCAAGAGCTTTGATTCCTGTGACCGCGACCGTCGCCGTATCGCCGCCCAAACTCACGAGCGCGGTTGCACCGCCGGCGGCAGCGGAGCCGATCGACTTCAACGCCTCGGTAAGAGTGTTGGCGCCGGACTCGACCTTGCCCATCGAGTTCGCAGCCTCGCCACCGGTCCCCTTGACGGTCTCGAGGAAGGTTGTGAACTTCTCACCCGAAGGGGACTTGACGACATCCCAGAGTGCCTGTGCGCCTTCGCGAATCTTGAACAGGATGTCGACAGTCTTCGAGTCCTCTTCGAGGCCGAAGGTCATCTTGGGCCCTGCGAACTCGCCCTTCGACAGGATGGACCAGACGCCCTTGATGCCGTCTACTACCTCGCGGGCCTTGACGCCGAAGCGTTCCATCTTCGTCGCCGGACCCTCGATGGAGTCTCCCGATGACATGAAGGCGCGACCCATGTCGGTCAGTCCTGCGGCAGCCTTCTCGGCGCCGGCCTTCAGGTGGGGTGTCACCTTGTCGGTGAACTCCATGACCTTTCCGAGGCCTGCCTTCATCATCGGCAGGAACGGCTCGATCACTGCAGCACCGGCGCGGCCGAGCGCAGCCTTCATGTTCGCGAATGAACCGCGAAGCGTTTTGCCAGATTCGAGCGCGGCGCCGCCGATGTTCTCCTGGATGACCTTGTTGAAGGTCTCGGCGTCGACCTTGCCTTCCTTGACCATCTTGGACAGTTCTTCGGCGGTGACGCCATACTCGTCCTGGAGCCATTGGAAGATCGGGATGCCGCGGTCGGCAAGCTGATTCAGGTTGTCGGTGTAAGCCTTGCCAGAGGTTTGGACCTTGTTGAAGATCGAGCCCATTTCCTCGAGTGAGGATCCGGCAATGGTTGCTGCGTCACCGGTGAGGGTGAGGTACTTCGTCAGCTCTTCGCCGGGCTTGATCCCTGCGGCGACTGCCGATGCTGCGATGCCGGCAGCATCGCCGAGGCCGAAGGCGGTCCCCTTCACGGACGCCAAAGCGGAATCCATGATGGTGGTGACACCTTCGGCTGTGTGGCCAAGTCCGGCGAGTTTGCCCTTGGCATCGTCGATCGCGACGACTCGGGCCATGCCCTGGGTCAGTGCCGTACCGATGACGCCGGCAGCCGCGGCTCCAGCCGTGGCGGCACCGAACTTGAGCGTCGTGCCGATGCCACCGGCGATCTTGCTGCCCATTCCCTGGCCGGCCCGGTCGGCGTTGGCCTGGGCACCGGTGAGCGCCTTGTCGATGCCAGGGATGACCTTGGAGGTCTCCGGGACGATCGACAGGTATCCAACGCCGAGTTCGGTTGCCACGGAGCACCTCCACTATTGAGTTGTCACACGGCCTCTGCCGCCTTCTGTGCGGCGAACTGGGCCTGACGTTTCTTGATCTCTGCGCGTGCATCGATGACGACACCGGACTTCTTGGGCGGCTCGGGCCTACTCGCCGGATCTGAGACCAGGAGCTTGAAGAGCGCGTTCGTGCCGCGCGCGCCATCGGCGGCGAGAATGGCGATCATCATCTCTGGCGTCCGGTACACGGCGTCCGGATCCAGATAGCGCGAGTACGCCGACGACGCAGGCAAGTTCTCGATGATGCACGCCAGATCCCACCAGGAGAGGGCGTCGCCCAAATCTTCGAGCGACCGCCCCCTGTCCAGCAGGTCGGCCTGTATGGCCCCCTCAGCTTTCCTGTCTTCTAGGATTCTGAGGAGGCTTCCGATTCCCCCTCGGAGATCGGCACCTCCCCCGACCAGACCTGCCAGATCTCGTGCTGCTCCCCCATCGAGAGCCCGTCGACGAGCGGCTTCAATTCGGGCTGCACGAGTCCGACTGTGAAGATCATCAGCTCGAGCGCCGTGACTTCATCGTCCTTGGACTTCTTGCGATCGGCGTTCTCCTTTTCGAGCCACTTTTTGGACTCGAGGACAACAGCTTTCGGTCGGTAGTGCCACTTCGGCACGTTCAGAGTATGGAGAATCGGCTCGGCGTTTTCGTCCGTCGGATCGACGGTCTCGAATTCGATCTTGAGCTTGGACTTTTCAGCGTGTGCGGAGGTAATGCGATGGGTTGCCATGTTGCACCAGGCCTTTCGTGGAGTTCGGAGGGTTAGTTGGACTGCGGAATCACTTCGACGTCATGCGCGAGAAGCGTGATCGTGACTTCCCGAACGGGGCCAAGGAGAGGGCCGAAAAGTGGCCCCTCTTCCGAGATATGCCAAGGAAACTCGACTCCGTCGACGAAAAGTGTTCGCTCTTTCAGGTCGACAGTGACCTTCTCGGCAGCTTTAGGCATGTTGCACCAGGCCTGTCGTTGTGTTTCTTATGGGAGATATGCGACCGGGCCTTTGAGGCCACCCGGCAAGGGCGGCCCGGTGCAGTGGGGTGGAAATCAACCCCTGCCGGGTGGGTTCAGCGCCGTTACGGCGTGATGGCAGCGATCTGCCGTGCTATCTCGTCGTGAATCAGCTTGGGACTCACCAAACGCGACGTTGTGACTGTTCCTGCCTGCAGTTCGCCCGCTGTCGCCAGTGCCGGCAAGGTGGGAATGGTCGGCTTGTCGGAAAGATCGCCGTACGCGCCAGAGAATGGCGCAGGCAGCTCGTCGATCGAATCGTGGGCATCCTTCACGCCCTCTTCGATGTGACGGAGTCGCGAAGCGGACAGTGGGGTGGACGGATCGTTGTCGGTCCAGGTCTGTTCGACGTACGTCATCAGTTACCTCCTGGGAGTAGCGCCGTGCTCGGCAAGGTGGCTGGGCCCGGCACGGCGACTAAGGGGTCAGGACTCCGTCGTCGCGGTACTCGACCACGTTTCCGCCCTTGAGCTCGACCGAAGTCGGCGCGTAGGTCTTGATGGTCAGCGTGCGGCTCGTGACGTTGTTGTGAACGTCCTTCACTTCACCGACCGTGACAACCTGGCCGTTCTCGACGACGTAGCGCTTGGTCTTCTTTCCGGAGATCGCCTCGACGACAAAGGAACTGATCGGCAGCGGATCGGCAGTGTGGTAGATCGTCTTCTGCACACCATGCAGCGCGGTCGCAGGAGTTGTGATGACATTGGCATCACCGAACGAGGTCTTGAGCACTGCCACGAGATCGTCCTCGAGCAGTGTGATGGTGATCGTCTCGTCGTAGTTGGTCTGGACGTTGATGAACGTCTTGCCGCCGAACATCTTGATGTCGGTGTTGTCGCGAGTCTGAGCGACAGTCAGACCGTCCTCGCCGACCGCGCCGTGATCGAGAAACAGCGGATCGAGCGCGGACAGTGCATCGGTGGGAAGTTCGGTTCCCACCGGAGCGCGGAAGAACACGCCTCCATCGATGGGAGGAGTGCCGACGAACGCGTTGTTGACATTGACAGTCATGATTTGCCCCTCTCAGGCATCGTTGCACCGGGCCAGAGGGTCGAGCGAAATCTGTTACAGCAAGCCGATGGTCAGCTCACCGGTGAATTGAAAACGGGCCGACGACGTGCCCGGATCGGGAAAATTGACGGGAAGTGAGGTCGCCTTGGCTCCGTGAATGAACGCCCCGGCGAACCGCTGCCCCCGGCACTGTTTCAGGAGCCGACGCACCTTGTTCACCAACTGCTCGGCAGCCAATTCACTAGGGTCCCAACACTCAATCAGAAACCGCGCCGAATCAGTGGCGAAGGTTTCACTTCCACCAGCGATGCGAGAGACGCGGATCCGGCGAGCGCTCGGATTTTCCGTGTCTCTCGGCGCCTTCGTTCCAACGTGCGTGGTGTCGCCCTCGGCAGCCAGTCCGGCTTTGAGCGCTGCGACCATGACCGCCTGTGACGGAGGGGCTTCGCCCCAGTTGTCGGCCATCATCCACTCCCGAATCGTCGGACCATCGTGTTGTTCGTAGCGTTGTCCATGCGAGCCGCCCACGTCTTCGGGTAGACGCTTGCGCGCCAGCGCTTCTGACCTTGCCTGGACGACCAGCCATATCCGGCGCCGAACGATCCGGCGATTCGCGCCGCGGTCGATTCGACCAGTGGCCGCGCGAGCACGCTCCGGATGTGAAAGAAGGCCTGTTCATTCGGCTCGAACTTCACCGTCCACCTCCACGAACTCGGCGAAGGCCCACACATCGCGGTTGTACGCCTTGATCAGGACCTGCATTTGACGATCGGTATAGACGAGGAGGACGCCCTCTTCGACACCGAACGCATCGGTGTCGTGCGAGTCGACACCATCGGCGTGTGTGACCAGTAGTCGCTTGGCCATCAACCCTCGATTCTTCGTAGATTGACCGACACGAGTCCGGGGCTCCAGATGCCGTTGTCGTTCGGATCCTCGGGCCAGCCGATCACTTCGAAGCGTTTGCCGCCAACCATTACGTAGTCAGCAGGCTTGGCGCCCATGGACTGTGGCGCATACAGCTTCAAGTCGACGACAACGCGATCGTGGCCGGCCAAGGCAGGCTCATCCGATCGCGGCGGCTCCCAGCCGAATACGCGAACAATGACTGGCAAGGCGTAGCTGGCGATTTCGTTGCCCAACTCGTCTTCGCCAGCTGCGACATACGCGGCATGCTCCACAGAACGAGTCAGAGAGAATGTCACTGGGGATCATCCCCGAAGTACCACCGCGGCGAAGCGCCTCCCGGAAGGTCGAACAGAGCGCGCTGATCCTTGGTGAACACCAGCGTCGCTGAGGGGTTGAGCAAGGTAGCCGATTCCTGAAAACTTCCGGCAGCCAGTGAGTATGAAGACTTCCCTCGGTGCTGCCCGGGAATCAGCGCGTCGATCACCATGTCGATCGACACTTGCTTGGCGATCTTCAGCAGGTCGTCGCCTGCTTGTGCTCCGCTGAAGTCGACGTGCTTTCGCAGCATGCGCTCGGCCATGTCCAACAGTGCGGTCGCCCGCGCCTGTTGGATCGAATCGAGGGGGCCCCATTGCGCCGCAAGCTCGTCAGGTGTTGCGAATGCCATGAAGCCCCCTCATCTCACTGTGCGTCGAGCGCGTTGACTGCGGCGACGATCTCGTCCTTGCTCATGTCCTCGACACCGTCGACGCCACGCCAGGCTGCATACTCGACCCATTCCGGCTTCGGCGCCGCGTTCTTCGGGCGCTCGCGCTTGACGTCGGCAGCCGGTGGAGTGTCCGAGGTTGTCGCGCCAGGATCCGCCGGAGTAGCGGGCTGTTCTGCGGACACTTCCGCTTTGGTCGACGGATCAGGCTGTTCAGCGAGATCCGAGAGTGTCAGATCTGCGCCGAACGCCTCGACCTGCTCACCGCGCTCGATCTCCGAATCGGGCAGATCGACAACATCACCGAAGTAGGCGAACCGTCGCTTACCTTCGTGGTTGAGGTACTCCCATACCGCAACTCGTATCGTCTTCTCGGTCATGTCAGCCCGCCAATCCGGTGACCTTCTTGATGGAGTACGGGTTCGTAACTCCGAAGATCGGCTGAACGTAGGACTGGACCCAGTTCTTGCGCGTCTTCTGCTCGCGCCAGGTTTCGGTCGTGAGGCCCTGCTCGTAGTCGAGGAATCCGACCTGGCCGCGCGCGACGGCGTAGGCGGTTCCGGCGGTCACGCGATTGGAATCGAAGATCTCGATCCCGGATGCCCGGAGGATGGCTTCGTAGTCCTCGCCGTAAGCGATGATCAGGTTCGCCTTCTCCTGCGGGTTCACGATCCACAGGTCGTAGACCACGCCGAGTTCCTCGCGATCGGCGGCAAGCTGGACCTTGGCGAAGTCGGCGCCGGGACGCTCCGCGTTGGGGGTCGGTGCGTTGCCCGAGAGGGTGACGTTCGACCAGTCGTGGCCAGGGACCACGCCCGCGCCGTTGAGACCGGCGATGGCGGACTCAAGAGTTGCGACTGCGCGCGCGTTGACCTTCCGCACAACCGTGTTGGCGAGCTGAGTCACCTGATTGTCGAAGTACACGACATCGTTTCGACTCTTCGCCTGGTCGGTGATGAAGAACTTGCCACCCCAGTCTTCGGCCGATGCGGTCTTGGGGTCCTGGCGCTCGCCGCCGACGACCGGGTACTCGTTGCCGGCCGCACGCTGCTCGATGTCACGAGCGGTGTAGAGCTCGTTCGCCACGACCTGGTCGTAGATCACGGCTCCGGACGCGACAGAGACACCCGAGGACGAGAAAATCTTGTCCACGATGAACTTCTGAAGCGTGATGTCAGCGAGCCGCTTGGTGATGCGCTGCGGCTGCTTCAGGGCAGTGTCGACGGTGAGGACGCCGCCGACGAGGGTGGGCGCACCGAGCGGGTACGCCACGGGAGAGGGAGAAGGCATGATGCGTCCCCTTTCAGTAGAGGCTGATCTCAGCGTCGGCACCCGACGCTGCGGCGGTGACGGCGTAGCCCACGGCTACACCCGATGTCTTGGTGACTGCGACGCCAGCGGCGCCGACCTCCACCTCGGCGAAGGCGGCGATGGGTCCAGAGGCAGTCACGAAGGTGACGCGGTCCTTGCCCCGCTTGATTCCCACGAGATCGCCTGCCGCGGTGTCGCGGTCCGAGACGCCGCATGTGCGACCGGCCGCCGTTGCGTGACCGACCGAGATGTTCCCGCCGTCGCGATTGCCGACGATGGCGAGGAATCGCTTTCCGGTGACTGCAGTCTTGGCGCGACCGGAGATATCAGCTCCGGGTTCGTACACGCCGATGTTTTCGTTCGCCATGATCAGGCCTCCTTCGGGGTAGATGCACCGAACCAGCCGAGTTCGGCGGTCTCGGTCGAGGCGGCAACGCTGTGGCCAACCTCGGACACCGGGATCAGTCCCGGCGCGAGCGCTGCGAGTGATGCAGCTACGCCTTCGGGATCGGCTTCGAGAGCCTTGAGCCAGTGATCCTTTCGAGCGGTCGGGATCTTGCCGGCGTGGATGGCTTCGGAAACCAACTTCTCGCGGTCGGCGTTCTCCTGGCGATCGAGCGCCTTGGCGCCTCGCTCGGCCATTGCTCGGGTCTCCTCGTATCCACTGGCCTCGACCAGCACGAGTCCGTTCGCCTTGGCGACCTCGCTCAGCTTCGAGATCGACGCTGCGACTGGAGTGTTGGATTCCGACTCGTCCTCGGACTTGTCGGGGGCCGTCGCCTTGTCGAGCAGCGCGTCGAAGAGTGTCTGCTCGGTTGCGGTGTCCGGGAGGTCGAGGGCCTCGCGGAGTTCCTTGATCTGCTCATCCGTGAATGCCACAGTCGAGCCTCCTTCTGTATCGGATGTGTTCGTGCCCGAGGTTGCGGCCACGGTCTTCTCTGGCACGCCGGCCCGAGAGGATTCCTTGTCGGCCCAGTGGGCCAGGGGTTCACGGAGCCCGGAGGAAGCGGCGACATACTCGCGCTTCACTTCCTGGGGCTCGCCCCACGTAATCTCTTCGCCTTCAACGACAAACGGCACCCGATGCAGGGTGCCGTCCTCGTCGTTGATCGCCACCACTTCGGGTGGGTCCACGAAGATGTCTTCGATCCACCACCAACTGTTTGCCGCGGGCCCGTTGTAGAACGAGCTCTGCATCTCCGCCACAGTCACTGACGCAGCGACCACAACAGCGGAAGCGTGCGGTGATCCGTCTTTGGATACTGGCATCGTGAATGACTCCTTTCCGCTGGAAGTAGCCGCCACGCCGTACAGCTTGGCGACGTCGATGATGCTCCCGAGTGTCCCGACGCCAGGCGATGTGACGCCTAGTAGCGCAACCGCTTCGAGAACGAATGGATGAGTTCTGCCGGTTTGGTCGGTGACGTTGTACCGGCCTTCGATCGAGCGATCCGGGTAGGCAGATGCCATGATGTCGCCAAGCCAACCAGGAAGGCCGCAGTAGTCCCCGACGAGCGTGGTCCCGTTGTCCTCTACGCGCAGATTGTCGATGTAGCCGATCGTCGGCTCACCGTCAAACCTCGGATCGGTATGGCCGAGCTTGAGAGTGGGGCGTCGGATGGCCGGCGAACTCAGCGCAGCGACTGCGGCGTAGAGATCTTCCGACGTTGGATTCCATGTGCCCGTCGAGATTTCCCAGGATCCGGCTTTGATCAGCTCGACGTTGGGGATAGTCACGAGAATTGGGCGGTCGGGCGTCACTAGATCGGTCATGTCGTCGACTCCTCAGCAGCGTTGGAGTTCGTCGGCAAGCCCAAGTTCTGCCGGACTGCGATCTTCAGCGCCTCGTCAGCCTCGAGAAGTCCGTTCTGTACCAGCAGCGCCAGAGATGCTGCGGTTGCGTCCTGACGAGAGCCGATCTCATCGAACACAATTCGCGGCGCCGCTTCGGATTCGCCGAAGTTGATGTCGACCAGATCTTCGATGATGTGGGCATTCGCCGTGTTGGCGATGGACTCTGCGACCGTTTGCACGGACTGGACGAACATGTCTTCCTGGACGGACGCGAGAGCGAAACTGCCACCCTTGTCGAGGTTGAGGAAGTGGGCGAGCGCGGCGAGCGCAATCTGCTTGTCGTGATACTCGATCGCCTGCCCCATGTCCGGCAGGTTTCCGTTCACGCCGAGTAGCTGCATCGTCTGGCCTTCTGCGAGACCTACACCCGCGTGCATACTTCCGCGGAAGCTCGACGCCAACTCCTGCATCTTGTCGACCTCGCCCTGATCGTTCGACGATGCGGTGCCGACCGGGACGCCCATGCCGTTGCGCTTGGCTGTGGCAGCTTGGATGCGCATGAATTCGTCTTTGAGAATCCAATGCTTGTAGGCCGGACGCAGCAGCGAGGTGCCGATCCATTCGCCCGGCTCCGGGTCGCGCACGTATGCGACAAGCCGCGAGACGTCGATGACAAAACCGTCCGGCAGCATCGATGCCACAGTCAGAGGTCCTGCCGGCGGGCTCTGTTTGATCGATTCGAGACCGCCGTCGAGGGCGACACTGATCTTCGAGATTGTCTTCTGTGGACGCGGTGCGAGCTTGTGCAGCCAGGTCACGTCGTTCTCGTCCACGCGGTAGACCTGCTCGAAGAAACTGTGACCATAAGGAAGCATGAGGAGCACTGTTTGCAGATGCTCCTGCCACGAGAACCTACCACGCGATCGGGCCTTCGAATCCGGCTCGGTTCCCACGATCGGCAGCCCGAGGTTCTGGGCGATGAACTCGACCACCTTGGGGTCAGCGCCATTCGGATCGATCCGCCAAGCAGTCCGACGAATCAGCAAGCCGATCGCCTGAAGGACCGATGCGACTCGGCCGTCTTCCTTCATCATTCGCGAGTAGACGTGCACCGAGTCAGGCCACTGCAGTTCTGGGACCTTCTCGTCGTCGTCCCACTGATGCCAGTCGTTGCCCTTGCCGTTGACGTAACCGACTTCAGCCGTAGAGGGCATCGCTCGCTTGGTTTCGGCCATCGTTCCCCCTTAGAAAGCAGCTGATAGAGCGTCGAATTCGTCGACTGAACGACTTGCTGACGGTGGCTTGAACGCAGGGCTGGCGGGCGGCGTCGATGCTCGGCTGCCGAATGTCAGCAATGCCCATCGCGCCAGACCCGCGGCGACCATCGGTGCGACGATCGTGTCGCCGCGCTTGTCGAGAGCCCAATCGCCCTGCGGCAAGAAGCGTTTGACGGCACCCTCGACAGCGTCGTTGAGGACCCGCTGATCACTGTGGCTGAGAACCTTCGACTCGGCGTCGTCATACAGGCCGCCGCACATCTGCACCGCTTGACTGCCGGTCGTCTTGATCAGCTCGATGCCCGCGGTAAGCAAGAGCGGCTCGAGCACCTTCGCCGGCGAGTTCGCATCAGTGGCCAGTGCGCATGGATCCCACGCAGTGACGATGTCGACCAGGTAGGCGACGACTTCTGCTTGGGCTGCCGATTGGAAGTAGCCGATTTCCACATGGATTCGACCTTCGACGGTGCGCTGAGCGGCGGCGATCACCCACCACTTGCGGTCGAGTGTTCGGTCCATGCCGAGAGCGATCGGCCCGGTGAGTTCTGGACGTTCGTCGACGAGGTCGGTCCACATCAGTTCTGGAATCACAGACCACGTCGTCACCTCCTCCTCGGCCGGCCAGTCGCCGCGCCCGAGCGCTTCGACGTCGAAGCTCTTTCGGCCCTTCGGCGTAGAGAATCCGCGCATCAACTTGCGGATCATCGGCGCCTTCTGAATTACGCCGTAGGACGGGTTCGCATACTGCCAAGTCGCCTCTTCGTCCCGCGGCATCTCCTCCGGCGCCATGAATTCGGCGAAGTAGAGAGCCTCTTCTTTAGCGAGTCCACGCTTCCGAATCGCTGCGAGCACAGATCCGTTCGGATGCTGCTCCGCATTCACCGCCGATGATGCGTAGATCGTCTGGGCGTTCTTCGACGCCATCTGCGTGAACGACAGTGCTGCGATCTCGCCTTCGGTGAGGTTGTACGCCTCGTCATAGACAACGAGGTCGACCTCATCGAATCCGCGGCCCGAGTCGTTCGATCGGGTACAAAAGACGATCTTCGCGCCGCTGTCGAGCTCGATGTAGCCCTTGCCTTGCGAGCAGGTGTTCTTGACTACCCGACTTTTCAACGACGGGCGCGATTTGATGATCGCCCACAACCGCTTGTACGCATCTTCGGCGGTCGGCCACAGCTGCGAGGTGTAGATGATCCGCTCACCGAGCTTGAAGAGTCCGTAGAGCGCACGCAAAACCAAAATCAGCGACTTGCCATTCTGGCGCGGCACGATGATGCAGCAGTCGGGATGCGTCCACAGCCCATCTGGAGCCATCGAGAGGATTGCGTGCATCGCATCGCGCTGCCAGGGCATCTGGGTCTTGCGAACTCGGCTCGCAAGAAGGATCGCGCCGTCGCCTCGTTCGGTCGAGCCTTCGAAAACCGAGAGATTGTGCGGGATCTGGCGGCCGGTCAGTGTCGGAAAGTCGTCAAATACCGGCGAGATCGTCATCGTTATCTGGCTCCGATTCGACATCCTTGTGCCGGCGAATCTCCGTGAGCATCTGCCGGAGCACTGCAGCGAGTTGGCGCGCTTCCTGCAAGCCGGAGTCGATCTTGATCTCCAGAACGTCGCCGTCTCCGCGAGTCGGTGCCAGGTGGAACCACAGATCCTCGTCGCCGGAATTGAGGCGATGGAGGAGATCGAGGCGATCCTTGATCCGTGAGGCTTCGAGAATCATGGCCGTGAGCCAATACGGATCGGAGTCGTCGTGAAGAGAGTCGTACAACCGGAGGCCGGCACGGCACAGAGTGTCGGTTTCCTCGAATTGAACATCGATCTCGTCCATTCCGTCCACGCAGCTCACCCCCTATTGCACGCAGCGTTTCAGAGCCCTGTAAAAAACGTCCTGACTACCACATGGCCAGTCAGGCGCCCCCCTCCCTCGATAATTTCGGGGCGGGGGTCATGGCCAGGGCATTACGCGGACACCTAGGGCCGCCTGGTCGGCTTGAGCCTGCTCCAGGGGCTTTCCTGTAACCGCTGGTCGCAGATCATCTTTGGAGCCGTCTCCGCGTTGTTTGTTGCACAGTCCGTGTAGCAGTCGGTCGGCCTTGGTCCCACCGTGTGCCCTCGCGTGGGAGTGGTCTGCGGCGAGACCCTGGGCGAGGTACATCGGCTCCCCGCACCACCAGCATGGGGTTCCTTCTACGTGGGCCCTCAGTAGCCTTTCGCGCTGCTTCTGGTGTTCCCAACCGAGTCCTCGTTGGGTCGTGGTCTTAGTGCTTGCCATGGTCTTGCAGTTGGCGGATCTGCAATTCCAGCGAATCTCGCCCATCTTTCAGGACTTTGAGCTGTGCCTTGTTGTGATGTGGGTCTGTGAGCATCCGACTGAGGTGCACCTCTGTGTCGTAGAGCTGGTCTTCAAGGGGTGGCGACATCACTCACCTCGCAGTGTCGACACGGTATCCATCTCCCACATCCGGGACAGAGATACGGTGTCAGGTTGGTCAGGCTCGAAGTCGGGCCACTTGATCGGGTGCAGTCCGCTCGGGTCCGCCATCGCGTCACGTCCTTCGATCAGCTCGCACGAGGCTTGGAAGCAGCGCATGGAACATATCGGGTGTAATCGTCATCGGCGCAATGACCTTCACTTCGGAAGCTGTAACGCCACGGCAAGCTGTGCGCCAGTTGCGTGGTGTCATGTACGGCCCAGTGCCTAGCCTCGGGGTGGCCCCAGCGGTACTCCTCCACCCACCCTCGGTGAGGTGCTACCAGTACAGGGTTAGCCATCACGACCTCCACATCCGCAAGGTGTTGACGATCGCCCACTTGATCAGCGCGAGGCTGGGCATCTGCGTACCGCCGTTCTTCCGATCAGGAATCTGGACGTCGCATCTGGTCTGAGGTGGCACGATGTATCCACCATCGAGAGAAGCGAGTTGATCCGTGAAGAACGACCAAGGTGTGAAGATCGCCAATGCGGTAATCTCTGTCGTCGCACTGCTTGTCCTACTCCTGTTGGCCACGGGGCTGAACTGGAGCGGAGCTGGGTTGTTCTTCATCTTGTTGTCGTTCTCGGTGACAGGCGGCGTGGTCACTTGGGTTGTGTTCGCCATTCGAGCGCTGGTCGTCAAGCCCGCTCCCCTGCCCTTGCAGCGGCGCGCCCCGGGGGTACTCATGCCCGCGGGGTGGTATCCCGATCAGCAGGATCCGTCTCAGGTCCGCTGGTTTAACGGCAGTGAATGGACAGCAGCTACATTGCCTCGCCAGTGAGCCGAGCTCAGCGACCAACCGCTAGATCACCCAGAACTCGATGAGCGCCCACATAATTCGGATCGCTTCGATCAGGTCGAGGATCATCGAGCCTCCTGTGAAGTTGAGCCCCGGACGTGCGCTGGCAAGCGTCATCGGTCCGGGGGGGTTGCTGCACCATCCTCAAAAGGGGCGCCGTCGTCTCAGGTCCGGCGCGGTGTGCAGCAAGTTGATTCCATCCAGGCAGAGGCTCAGCGATAGGACGCCCTAGTGAACCGCTTGGATTCCGTGCTCCCGGCGTGTGAGTCAGGACCGGGCGGTGACTTGCACCTGGATGGAAGTTTGGTCGACACCCAGGGATGCGAACCCTGATCGCTGGGGACCATCCCAGTGAGTGCGCTCCGTGGTGAACGGGCGCTACCTACGTGCCGAGTCTGTGGCGTTGATTCCTGGAGCACCCGCCGGTGATGTTTCGGCTAGTGGATCAACAGATCCAGACGCTCCCCTGGACGACAAAGGCGCGAGGCGGACTTTCATCCACTACTCGCGCCAACGCGCCTAGCGTAACACTCTCAGTGCCGTTAACTACCAAGCAATCGAGAATCGTGGGCGACGCCTATCAGCCTCAGTGATTCTCGCGTCTCCTTGATGCTTTTCTTGAGCTTGACTTTTCCTTGGACCATTTCCCGCAAGTTGGTCATCTGCGCATCGGAAGATCCGGACGACCTCGCGGGGTTTGCCCTGTGTTGCGCTTGCTTTCGGTGTGTCTCCTCCCATGTCTCCAAAAACTCGGTCACGATGGGTGCCATCTCCGCCAGCGACGCATTGAGACCATCATCTCCCGTTTTGCCGATTGCATTTGTCAACCGAAGTGCGATCTTCGCGCTATCTGCAGGAGGTTCGGGAATGTCCTGATGGCCATGCAGCCCCATGGCAAGTTCAGGAAAGCTGCGCATCGCGATCTCGAGATCTTCCAGATTCTGCTTAACGGCCTTGCGGACGTCGCGCTGTTCCTCACGTTTTTCGCTCGACCGGTTCCATTGCCGATCCGACGCCGCCTTCACGCTGTTAACGACGCCCAAGACCGCACCGGTTGCTCCAGTAACCATCGCGAACAGAATTCCCCACTGTTGCAATGTCAGTTCGATCAGCCAATTAATCATCTTGCAATTGATACGCGAAGCTTGCGACTTCCGCCCACGCAGGGCCGTCGTTACGTCCTATGAGCTTCAAACTAGGCGGTCAACCTACGCTGTCGCGTTGCATGCGATAGGTGAGCATCCATTACGTCGCCAAGTCGGAACACCTCTGCGCGCGAAAGGACTCCGCAATATCGAGCCTGAATATGCCCTGATCGGCGGAGCGTGTCCACTCGTTTTCCGGTCAGCCCGCGATACTCCGGATACTGCCGCGCCAACAGTTCGGCAACCTGGACGATGCCGGCGCGATGCAGCATCCGGGCCCGTACGCGCTCGAGCACTTCATCCTTCTCGTGAACAGGTACCGGATCTTCGGCCGGAATGTCGACTGTCGCCCAGCAGCGGTCCATCACCGTGCTGATGTCGATGTAAGCCGTGTCGGCGCCTTCGGTCATCGCGAGCGAGATGATGTTTCGTCGCAGCCACCGCGCCAACCCGAGCACCGATTCCTGATATCCGTACGGCAAGCGGTTCTCGCTCTCGCGGAGTGGGCCCACAAAGTCGAAGTCGTGCGTGAACCCCGTCGGCATGTACGAGATCCCGCGTGATTCACACACGTGCCGAGCCCAACCTGCCAACTCGTTGAACAGGAGGTCGATCGCGTTACTTGCGCCGAGATTGAACGGCAAGGGTTGCTCATCGGTACCCGATGAGATTTTCATTCCGCCCTTGCCGGTCCGATCCTGTCGGTACGTCGTGACTGCGAGATCCTCCGCGAGTGAAGGGATTTTCTTTAGCAGATCCAGTAGAGCTTTCTGATCAACTCTCGGTAGGTAGAAGTGATCCGCTTCGGTCGCCCCAACGCTCATGGTCATACCTTCCCAACGGTCCGCAACCTTGATGCCATTCTACCACAAATATTCTTTAATTACATTGCAGCGCAATAGTTTTCAGACAATTGAGTCTCACGACGATTCTGCACTCGTCAATTACCCTCCACTCCAACCATCCAAATATCGCGAAACAGCCGGACCGCGATCTGCGGCCCAGGTGCGACAAGTCTGATAACCCACGCGGAACGTTATGACCACTGACGATGCGCCCTGCTATTTCGCCGCCCGCCAACAGACACATCACCTGCCCATTCCCTCAGGAGTGAAATCAAACCGGCTGATGCATGTGGCAGAATTCCGGCATGACAGCCGCTGCACTTCACATGAAGCTGACACAAGACGAGCCCGCAACCTTCCAGAACCGCCCATCCCCAACGTTAAATGAAATACGAGCAGTATTTCCTAGGGCTATGACACAGGCGACCGCGAATGCAAACATGATCGAAGCGGAACCTTCCGCTGAGTACCTTGCACTTCGCCTCCAAATCATTTCAACCATATTCTTCCCCTACTCGTCCCTGCGCGATGTCGCAATAACCCCCTCACCTGTCGCACTCGACTTCATGATCCCCGGCAGCATCACGGTTGTTCTTGAGACGATTTTGGGGTGCGTTGCAAGCGATCCCAGTATCGATATACCTATGACGTGTATCGATCTCGACAAGTGGTTCACCGCTACTCACGAAGATTTCCGGCAACGGGACGCACATTCGACGGAATACAACACTCTTGAGAACCTCCACGCCTATTACGGCGCCGTAATTCGAAGGGATCATGTGACGGCAGCAATTCGACACCTATCGGGCGAGATCGAGTCGATACAAAAATCAGCCGAGGATGCACGCATTTTTGCCGAGGATGCCCGATTGGCCGCTGGACAAGCAGGTGAAAACTCGCTTATTTCATTCTTCGACAAGCACTCTAGTGAAGCTGGCTGGAAAGCGACAGGACTCGCGTGCGCCTCCGTCCTCGCACTGGGGCTCGCCATGCTCGTCGGATGGCTTGTCATCAGAAGCGCACACGAGCTTTCGACTGGAATGATACTGGGACGGTTGAGTTTGACCTTGCCCCTCTTTGCCGTCGCTGCTTACCTAGGTAAACTCGGCGGGCATTTTCGCGACTCGGCGCGATGGGCGGGGACTGCCAAGGTGCAACTGCAATCGATCAGTGCGTTTGCGGCAACTATCGACGATGCCACATCTCGCGATGATGTTCGAAAAATCCTGGGGCGCAGAGTCTTCTCGTCCCCAGACTTCGGAAGTACCTCGTCGGCAGATAGCGATGCTGTGGGTTTACTTCAGGCGGCAGCAGATATCACAGGAAAGCTTAAACCGTGAACCGCACCTAGCGATCCCGTTGGGCACAAAAGACCCGCAGTCAGACTCCCGTTTCCAGCCGCAAAGTGCCATAATCCCCGGGTGAAGCAAATTGAGATTGATATACGAACCGCGCCGGATTTTGCCTATTCGGATTCACGATGGGCTTGGCTGGCAGTTAGCCGGGGGGTAGCCGTTGGCGTGTTGGTGGTCAGAGACACCCAGGGGTATGTCGACGACCAGGGCGTTGAATGGTGGAAACGGCACGGGACTGTTACATACGTGCATTCCGCAATCACAGGACACAAAATCTCACTTTCCCTTCTACGCCATGGTCAGTCGACGCTTCTGCACGACCACGACCTCACGCTATTCCGAAGCGGTACCGCGACAGCGGGAGGAAAGGCCGTCACCACACACCCGACAGTAGATCTCGAGATCTCGCCGAAAGCTGAGTGCCTATACGAAAACGCGATGAACAAATTCAGACGGCGTCCCCACGGGACTATGCCGCAACTGGAGCACAACCTGGACGATGCGAAGGCGCTTAACGACTCAACCGAGATCCTACGGTCCGTCGCCCAAAGCCTAAGCGTTGCAGTCTATGATTCCGAAGACTGCAACGATGCTGCATCAAAGGCCATCGAGTAGCGACGAAAATAGTTGAAGCAGTTCAATATTTCGTCACAACGGCATTCGCACGTGCTCATTGCTGTTCCCCCTCCAAAGCTGCGCGGATCGTCTGGCGCTCAATGCCGTACGGGTCTTTGGAGTTGGGGAAGTCGATCCGGTGCAGCGGACCCTCAGCTAAGGCCTTCTCCACCCTGGCGATCGTGGCTTCAGCCTTCTCGGCGCGGGCGCGCCATTCGTCGTGAGCCTGGACCACCTTCCATAAATCGGCGCTCCACTCATCTACTCGCGCTTCGAGCTCCCCTATCCGCCCGTTGGTGTGCTGCTCCACAATCATCGCCACATGCTCGGGCCAGTGGATGGGGTGCATCGTCTGACCGCATCTGCATCGCATGTACACGCCATCGTGTGCCAGCCATCGCCCTTGCCCCGATTCTTGGTGCGCTGCGATGAGGTCGGTCAACCCCGGATCAGGCGCGGTCACGACGACACCCCCGGTTCACCAGTTTGGGCAGAGCAGTGGCAGGCCGCGATGTCGAGATGGCCGCGTGAGTAGTGGTGGTCATGCACCGACCTCGGATCTGTGCAACCGATCAGTGTGCATCCCTTCATCTGCGGCGCGGTCACGACGACACCTCGAAGCCTTGGCAGAAGCATCCGCGTGAGTCGCCGTCTGTCCACTCGCACCCGTACGACTTCAGCAGGTGGTCATGTTGGTCATGCCCGCATTTCGTGCAGTTCGCAGATCGCAAGGCGCTCACGGTGTCTCCAATGCTCGGCGGGTAGGGCAGGGATAGCGTCGGGTGCATTCGAGGCACCAGAGTTCGCCGATCGGGTTCGTCCACGGCGTGTGCAGTGCTTGGACTCGCTCGACAGCCGCAACCAGGGCGGGTACCGCAGTCCGGGCGTGAGCAATGAACTCCGCATCAGCAGGGCTGTGAACCGGCCCAGTCACATGCATGATGGTTCGACTCTCGGTGTCAATCACGTAGCGACCCGAGACATGCTTGCTGGGTTCGGTATGCCACGGCCCTGGTGCTGCTGCTGCATCCAGCGCCTTCGTGTGCTCAACATCCACCCCAGTCACGCCGCCACCCCCAACGCGTAGTCCCGCATGATCAGCTCGCCAATGTGTCGGGAGACTGCCGGCACGACTGCGTTTCCCAAAGCAGTGATGGCAGGATCTCGACCGGGAAACCCATCAACCAAGCGAGCCACGTCGGGTTCACGTTGAAGCCACTGAGCCGCTGCCCGCCGCTTTTCAGATGCTGCCAAGCCAGGTAGTCCTCCAACTGCGAACGATGCTGCCCCGATTCCGCCCTCACACAAGCGATCCCGTGGGATCCCATCGCTGCTCTGGGTGTAGGCCACGATGTAGAGCCGTTCACGGTTGTGGGGTGCTCCGAAGTCAGACGCTCGAAAAGTTGCCCATTCCGCATCGAACCCGATTTCGGCAAGGTCTGCGAGGACGACGTCGAGTCCTCGAACAGCGAGAGCTGAGACATTTTCAATGAGCACGTATCGGGGTCGAAGGTGGCGAATGGTGTCGCGCATCGCTTTCCAGAGTCCGGACCGTTCGCCTGTGATCCCGGCTTGTTTGCCGGCGTTGGAGATGTCCTGGCAGGGGAAGCCTCCGCAGATGAGATCGACATCGGGTCGTTGCTCGCTTTCCCACCATGTGATGGCGGTTTGCACGTCGTCGTGACGTGGGATTGTGGGCCAGTGCTTTTCGAGGACGGTTCGGCACCAGGGGTTGATTTCGACTTGGCCGACGGTGTTCATGCCGGCTTGTTCGAGCCCGAGCTCCAGTCCCCCTATTCCGGAGAAGAGGGATAGGACGTTGAGGGTCATGCTCACCCCTCCTCGGCCGCAACGAACGGGGAGTAGTGGAACATCTCAACGTCACCAATCTTCGAAACTGTGCCACTTCGCGCTTGGTACCGCGTTCCACCTCGGTTCACCCAGAGCGGTTGAGCGAGTAGGCGCAGGGGCGATCCTGCCGGAGGGCGAGCCTTCGGGCTGTACTTCACACCTTCGGGCACTTCTTGCCATGTCTGCCAATCGGTTTCGGTGGGGGCAGGGACAACCGGCGAGGTGGCGGGATTGTTCCACCTGAGACCTCTGCTGTCGGTGTGGACGCCGGCGTGTCCAGCGGGGAGTACGCACGGATGCATGTCCCCACCTCCCATGCACGGCCCCTCCGCTTTCGTTGCCTCCTCTGTGGGTTCGGCAGGGGCGGGCGGGTAGCCCCAGGCGCAGCCGTACGCCGCATGCCGACCGTCATGTCCGGGCACCAGGGCGCAGCGCTCGCGGAAGATGCTTACAGACTGGCAGCGCTCCACGGCGGGTTCGGTTGCCAAACCACGTTTTACCAACTCACAAGCGATGTACCAGCGCGCCTTCTCCAAGTCCTGGATTGCCGAGCCCTTGAGGTCGGCCCGCCAGATGTACTTGACGGCGTTGCCGAGGTTGAAGCCCATGTGCTCGGTGATGTGAATGCACTCCACGTCCGATGGATGTTCGGTGTAGTGCGCCGGGTGGTTCACGGGATCGGTCATTTCGTGCTCCATTCGATTTCGAGCCAGAGTGCGGCTGGTTGGCCTTTGACGGCTGGGTGGATGACGGGCATCGCTTTGGTCATGAGGTCTGGTGTGTCGTCGGCGGTGAGTCCGTGGTCGATGAGTCCGTCGCAGCAGACTTTGAGGACGGGGACGAGGTTGTCGGCGTCTCGTTTGCGGTTTGCCTTCGGCCGGTAGTAGAGCGTGACGGTTGCGTGCGCTAGGCCTGTGGGCACGCTGGCGGCTTTTGCGAGCCGTGCTGTACTCGTCCTAACCTCTGCCGTGATTCGGGCCTTCACGGCCCAATGCTGGCGATCGTTCATCGACAGCGGCGGCTTCGAGTAAGGCAGATCGATGCGGGCGATCATGCGGGACACCCTGTGGATAACTCGATTTCAGTTCCACGCCGGCCGCGCGAAGCAGCGGCATCCACGTTCGATCCACTCACATCCGAGGGGAATCGTCCTGCCCCCCTGTGCGCGTTGCTTACAGATACCGAACGAGATTTTGCTGTTATTGAATCTTCGTTAGTACCGTCCGTCCGTCCGTGCATATGCTCGGAGCAATGCTTGGGCGGGATGCTCGAGCATATGCACGATGCATTGCTTGGCTGCATCATTTTTGGTCCCATCTCGCTGCTGCTGCCTTCTGTGCTTTCTCGCGTCGACGCTTGACTTCCTCGTCACTGACCTGGTATTCGTCCCACCCGTGAATGGCCCATCCGCCCGGCACGACCAGCCACAGACCGACTTTGACGAGGCGGTCCGCATCCGCTTTTCTGGCGTGAATGAAGGCCAATGCGGTGCGAGGAATGAAGCCATCCGTGCCATGTTTTCCGCAGTAGGTCATCGCCATCATGTGAGCGAATGCGGCTTGAAAAGCCTTGTCGTCCACGAGTTCGAGCACTTTCGGGTGGTCCGCAAGGGTTGTATCGAGTCGAATCCATGGCAATCCCACTAGTTCGGACCCTTCGTGGCCGCATGTTTATTGCTGTGTGCGCCGAAGTCCTGACCCCCTGCGATGGCCCACCGCTCGTCCGTTTTGATGGCCCACGCGAGGCACTCCTCGCGGACAGGGCATTCGAAGCAGATCGCGCGGGCGGGGAAGCTCGCTTCGCGACGCGCCTTCTTGTTGTGGACCTGGTTCGGGAACCACAGCTCAGGATCGTGATCGCGACACTTGGCACGTGCGCGCCAATCGATGTCGTCACTCATGTGAATAGCTCCTGTGCATAAGCCGGGCCGCCACCACCTCGACGGCGGCCCGGATCTGTTGCGGGGTTGGGAATTACTGGGCAGGTTCGCCATTGGTCATGAAGTCCAGGACCGCGGACACCTCGGCGCTGGTGAGGTCTTTCGACTTCTGGACCTCGGGGCGAGTGCGTCCACGAAGGAAGGCGATCGCCTCTTCGGGATCGGTGATCCCACCCTCAGCCAGTCCGGCGACGAGCCGCGCAATCTCCGCCTCGGTCGCCGGTGTGTCGTTCGCCTCCACGGGATCCTCGGAAACTCCCAACGCTGCAGCGAGACCGGCGGTGCCACCCTTCGGCGCTGCGACCCGCTCGGACTTCACTTGCACCGGCTGCTGCAGATTCAGATCCTCGACCGAGTGGGACATGCCGAGAAGTACGTCCGGGAATCCGGTCCGGGCAACCTCGGCCTGGCACTTGGCTCGGAGCATCTCGATCGGCAGTGACGTGTACAGCTTGTTCGTCAAGAATCCCGCGGCCTTTGCGCGCTCGATGGTCCAGGTCGATGTGACCTCGTCACCGGTGTCTGCGCGGCGACCTTTCCATGTGACTGATTCGGGTGTGGCTTCCACCTCCCACGCTCGGTGTCCGGCCGCGATGACCTGAGCGACCATGGCCCGGCTGTAAATCGCAGGCTTGCCGCGCACGATGAAGATGTTCTGCAGGGACTGGACTGCAGAGAATCCGAGTTCGGCGCCGTACAGGATTGCGGCGGTAGCGTTGTCCGCTGCGGCGGGGTTCTCCTTTTTGCCGTCCGGGTACTGCTGGTAGGTCTCGGGGACCATCGCCGTTGCTGCCAGCGCTTTGCCGAGTTGGTGTGCAGCAACCATCGCGCGGGCCTGCTTCTCGATGCGCTCGAGAGCGCGGTCTGACGGGTCGAGGGTCTCGACAGCGGACGGGGCGTTGTACGGAGCGAGTTCGTTGTTCATGCTGAGATTCCTTCGATCGTGGCCGGATCGGCCTTGGTGTTGGAGCGGAGTGAGATTGAGTCGCCGCGGCCGGGTGTCCGTGTGGCGATCTTGAGATCGATGACGACTGCGGTCTGGGCGTTGCCCATGACATCGAGGACGCGAGTCTTCAATCCGCGCAGTCGTTTCGTGATCGCTTTGTCGTCGGACACTGCGGTCAGGTAATCGGCGGCGAGGTCGGGATCGAGTTGGACCTCGCGGCCGTCGATCTCGGGGTGCAGTCGACGGACGGTCTCGTAAGTGCTGATCGTGTCGTCGAGTTCGGGTGGTTCACCGGCGGCCAGGCTGGCATTCCATTTCCGCACCGCCGCGACGATCGCCGCTGCGAGTTGTGCGCTGTACTCGATGACGTAGATCTTCGGCTTGCCGTACTGCGGCCACAGGACGATATTCGCGGGGGCAGTGAAGCCGGTGACACGTTGCTGCCAGATCACCTGTGCGGCATAGTCGGCGGGCACTTCGCCCGATCCGGCGTCGCCCCACTCTGCGAGGTCACGCGCTGTCTTGATCTCGGCGATCCGGCGCAGTGATCCACGCGATGCTCGGCCGTCGATCGTTGCTGCGTTCCCGAACTCGAACCCGTCGTCGGTGTACTGAACCTCGCCGCGCGAGAGTCGCCAGCCTGGATTCTTGAATCGCCAGTACTCCCCCGCTGCGAGCTCGACGGCGTGCCCGTAGTCGAAATCGTCCTGCTGCGCCGTGCCTATCGGTTCGGATGGCAGGTTGCCGGCCATCTCGTGCCATAGCGAGAATTGGGACTTGAACCGTGAGATGCCGAGGATCGACGGGATCTTCGACGCGGTGATCAGCTTGAGCCACTCGGGCGATCCGGGCTCAGCCTTGTCGGTGACGATCCGCGAGGTCACTGCTGCTCCCCCGCTTCCGCGCCGAGGGCCTTGATCCGTTCAGGTTTGAAACCGGACCAGTGCGCGACCTCTCCGTCGGCTTCGACGATCACGACCGGCGCCGAGAAGTACCCGAGATCGATCGCCTTCTGACGGGCGCCCGCGTCGACGGTGATGTCGACGACGTCGTACTCGATGCCATGCTTGTCGAAATGCGTCTTGGTAAAATCGCACTGGACGCAATCAGGTTTGGTGAGCACGGTGACGTTCATCGTCTGCTCCGATCAAGTCTGAGGTTGTCAGGATGGGTGGCCCAAACATTGGGGCCGTATTGGACGTTCACGAGTCCGCGGTTCGCGATGTCGACGCTGCGGATGATTCCGAGCTCGGTCGCGAGAGTTGCTGGGTGCGTGTAGATCACCGGCTTGCCGATGTTCTCGACGGCTTCGGAGAGTCTCATTCCCACTGCCCTCGCATTCCCGACTGGACGTCCTCGCGGCGTTCGGCTTCGATGCGGGCGAGCTTGAGATCAGTCGGATCGATCTGGCCGCACCGGACGCAACTGGCCGAGCAGGGCGAGGATCGGATTGCGGTGCCGCACTGCCACGTGAGATAGCTCGGGACCTTGGGGAATTCGGCAGGTTGCTCGAGTGCGGCGGCGACTTGGGTGTCGTACGCGTGATCGATCTGTTCACCGATCTCCTGCTCGTACCAGTCAGGACGGTTGACCGGATCCTGCAGCGAGTCGTATGTCATGACGCCACCTCGATGAATGGCGCCCACACGTCACGGATGGCAGCCGAGCGGCGTGTCAGCCATTCGCGCACTGCCGGCTCATCCTCCGGCGTCACAGTGACGTGACTGCTATGCAGATTCGCCTTGCGCTGAAGAACGAAGAACAGCTGCAGTTGATGGTGTTCCGACCGCCCTTGCTCATCGGGGAAATCTTCAGGGAACTCCAGATGCCAAGCCTTCCAATCCCATCGGAACAGCAGATTCAACTCGGGATCAGAGTCGAAGAAACCGTCGTCGACGAAGCTCTGCCATGAATCGTGTTCTGTATGGACCTTGTGGAAGTCGTAGCCGGAGGCGAAGAAATTCCCTTCACTGCGGTAGTACGGATGGCCGTATTCCCAAAGATGTTTCCGCTCGCTCATGCCACACCGCCGAAGGGCTCGATGATGAACAGAATGCCGACGACGATCAGGATGATCAGTGAGCAAGCTCCGAAGATGATGGCGCCCTTGCTTGTCACCAACGGGGGTGCAGTCTCGGTAGGTGGCTCGGCCTCAACCGGGGATTCGTCATGGAAGTAGATCTCGCCTCGATCGATGGTGATGTCGTCGCGGTGGTCGACGTCCGACTCGTCCGGCCAGTTGCACTCGAGTGCAGTGTCGATCGGGTCCCGACGATTGGCCGCAGCTTCGCCTGTCAGTCGATCGAGGATGGGTGTCGGACCGTCACCGAGGACTGCCAGCGGCGAGAACAACGGGCACGGCTTCAGTTGCATCAGAGTGTATTCGAGGGTGTTTTGGGTATGCGTCATCGCAAAATGTCCTTCGCTGGAGGAATGGGAGTGTGGGAAGTTTGGGCCGGTGGCGTCGGGTTGCCGGCCATCGGGACCGTCACGGTCCTACAGTGGTGACGCCACCGGAGTCATTGGGCTACATCGGGATAGCAGCTCGGAGGGCCCCGAGCGCGGAGATGAAGTCACTGTCCGCTTCGATCAGTGCGAGCATCGCGGCCGTCTCCTCCTCGTCGGTACGCGGACCGGTCGGACAGTCGAGATTGTGTTGCGCTGCGAGTCGCGCGTCTTCGGCGTCGAACAGTGACCGGACCGCGGACTCGGCGAGCTGACGCTGCATTGCGGTGGTGGAGATCATGCTGCGTCTTCCTTCGTCCAGCGCGGCACCATCCGCGAGATTGCCTGCGCACCTTCGGCAGTGATCTTGAGTGTGTGCATGACCTCGCCTCGGAACCGCGGGGCTTCGTGGGTTTCGCATCGCTGGAAGTACGCCTTCTTGTCCGAGCGCTCCGAGTAACGGCGGACCGGAATCTTGCAGCCCTTCGAGTTGGACCAGCGAGACGTTTCCTCGACGTAGATCCATTTACGGTCGATCAGTTCTCGGCGAAGCCAGCCTTCGCTGATATCGAGCGTCGAAGCCACCGTGCGGAACGACATGACGTCACTGCCTGCCACGAAGATGTCGACGTACTCCGCCTTCGGCTCAAGCTCTGCCACTCGCTCAGTGAGTGCAGCCACGCGGGTGGCTGAGATCGAGAGCGCCTGATGGATCAGCTCGTCATCGGTTAGCGCCGGCGCCGTGGAGTAGGTGCCGGTGTCCCGAATTGCGGGCCACACCTCGTGAGTCAAGAAGCGACGGAAGCGACGAGCTTCGGGCTTGCGAGAGTCGAGGACGAGATCTGTTGCGCCATCCTCGGACACGACCCACATGTTGCGGTTCTGTCCGCCCGACCTGATTGGGGTTAGAACCCGATCAGCTTCGTCGAGTCGTTCGACCGCGGTTCGCACATCCTTGATGTCGAGCGCCTGACAGATGTCGAGGGCAACCGCCCAACGCTTGCCGTCGATGTCGGCGGTCCGGATCTCGGTGGACTCGTAGCTGAAGCGTTCGATGCTCATACGAGGCCGCCATTCTTAGCCTGATCGTGGAGTGCTGCGCGCAGCTCGTCGATGAGAAGGAAAGTTGCGTCGCGGTCGAAGTAGAGGTCGTCGGTGCCGCCGACACTCATAGCGATTGCGTTGAGCGGTGCGTCATAGCGAGCCGAGATATGCGGGTCAGTGACCTCGGTCGCCGGGGTAGCCGAAGCGTCCCCGGCGCCGGGACCATCTCCTACGCTGTGAGCGCCAGCATCATCAGCCAAAGGAGAAGAACTGTGATCACCCTGCAATACGGAGGTTCGATCTACCCCCTGACCGTCCAGGGAGAGCACGAGATCAGAGACCTCGTCAGCAAGGGCGGCGGATGGTTTGACCTCGTCAGGGGTGGAGAGTCGCTGAGCCTCTGGATTGGCCCGGGCATCCCCCTCGTTATCAAGACCGTCGCGTAGCCGAGAAGCTTCGCAGATCGCGCAAGGAGCGATGCCTGTGGCGATCCGGGGTCGTGCGGTAATCTCAGTCATTAGATTCCTTTTCCAGAGGCGATCGACGGGCCGTCATCTGTTCGCGCAGATGGCGGCTTTTTCAAGCGGTGCGCCGGAGCCTTTGAGGTTTGAAGCCAGATCGCCAAGCGATCGCGTCGGACGGAAGAATCAGCCACCGACTCTTGCGACTGCCGGTCTGCCTGGCCTTGAGTTCGCCTCGCTGGCAAGCAATCACGACTGCGTCGTATGACGGACTGGTGTACGTGCCCGGCCCCTGCCAGCCGAGCAGGTGCGCAATCTGCTTCGGGGTCTGCGGAATCTCGGCGCTCATGCCGCGCTCCGAGTGAGGGCGTCTGAAGTCGGGATGAGTTGTTCGAAAGGAACATCGAGTGCGATCGCGATCAGTACGATCTGATCGAGGCCAAACGAGACCTGCCCGTTCAGTCGGCGCTTCAGCGTCGACGGAGGGATTCCGGTGTCATCTGACAGAGATTCAATGGTCGCGCCGGCTGCCTCTTTGGCGTCGCGCACGGCCGCTGCGGTGAGTTCGTTGATTGGGACCATGTGGACTAGATTAAGGACCATACGGACCAAATGTCAAGCATGGGATTCCGGCACTTGGTCCATACGGGACAAAGAAGTTTCTTTTCGGTCCTAAATGTGGTCTAATATGACCTATGGATATAGAACAGCTGAACAGGATGATCGGCGACGAGATACGAGCAGCTCGCGCGCGAATGAACCTCAGCAGGGAAGCGTTGGCCACGAAGACGGGCCTGAGTTCGAAGACTATCCAGCGCCTTGAGAATGGTGAGCGTCCCGCGGACATGGCTCAAATGGGGGCGATCTGTGAAGTCTTCGGCGAGCAGATACCTGAGTTACTAGGTCGCGCTATTGCAAGACTGGATCAATAGCTTCCAGTCCAACTGGAGAGTGTGAGCGATCACCACGATCTCGGACACCGAGAACTCACGCTCTCCAAGGATCTGCTGCCGCACCTGTTGCGCCGATCGCTTTGTCAGCCCCGCTACACGCTCGAGACTGATGGATCGATCAACAACTACTGCTCGGTGCAGCTCCGCCTCAATTGTCATTTACGCCACCTTCGGATCTTCCTACCATTCGAACCTCGAACAGTTCGAACATATGTTCGCACATAACGGCGACATCGGTCCGCTATTGGTCCGGTTCTTGAAAGGAGTCGTCGATGGCAACCATCAAGTCCTACGACACGAAGTCGGGCCTGCGGTACAAGGTTCGGTATATGAAGCCAGACGGCTCCCAAGGGTCCAAAGCAGGGTTCCCGAGCAAGCCTGCGGCCGAGAGTTTCGCCAATCGTATCGAGGTCAGGAAGCTCGACGGCGAGTTCGTGGACCCGAAGCACGGGAAGCTCACAGTCGAATCGTTGGCACAACCGTGGCTCGACACCAAGAAGGCGAAGCTGAAGGCCTCGGCCTACAAGCCGCTCGAATCGGCGTGGAGAGTTCACGTAAAGCCCGAGTGGGGCACCGTGCGAATTGCGGACATCGAAGTCACGATGGTCGAGGACTGGATCACGGACCTAGTCACCGATCAGAAAGACCCAGCCAATCCGGAAGTGATCATCAAGAAGGCTGCGAGCGCGACAACGGTGATCCGTGCGCACGCCGTTCTCTCCGGGTTGCTCGACCGGGCCGTGCGAGACCGGAAGATCCTCGCGAACAAGGCTCGCGATGTAGACAACCTCCCGCGGAAAGTTGCGAAGCGGAAGATCTATCTGACACACACTCAGGTCGCCTCGCTTGCCGATAGTGCCGGCGAATGGTCGACCCTCGTCTTGTTCCTGGCGTACTGCGGCCTCCGATGGGGCGAGGCAATCGGACTGCAAGTTGGCGACCTCGACCTTCTGCGCCGACGCGTGAGCGTCAACCGGAACGCCGTAGAGGTCGGATCGGAGATCGTCGTGGGGACGCCGAAGTCGAACAAGCCCCGCTCGATCCCCATCCCCGCATTCCTCGTCGACGAGCTCTCGAAGCAGTGCGTCGGAAAGGGCCGCGAATCGCTGGTCTTCTCGGGACCGGATGGCGACTTCATGCGTCGGCCGAAGACGCCACGCGGGTGGTTCATCCGGGCCGTAGAGGCTGCAGAGCTCCCGACGATCACTCCACACGACCTTCGGCACACGGCGGCGTCACTGGCAATCTCAGCGGGCGCAAACGTGAAGGCTGTGCAAAGGATGCTCGGTCACGAGTCCGCGGCGCTCACCTTGGACGTGTACGCAGAACTGTTTGACGACGATCTGGACACCGTCGCGAGCGCACTGGACCGGGCTCGACTGGCCGTCATCAATTCGTAGGCTGTCCGAAAACTGTCCGCTCTCGCTGAGACCACGCTGATTTTCGGCACAAAAAAGCCCCTCACCTGCAATCGCAGATGAGGGGCTTTTGTGGGCGCGGAGGGTTTCGAACCCCCGACCGCTGGTGTGTAAAACCAGAGCTCTACCACTGAGCTACACGCCCGAACTCCCGGTGAGACCCTCACCGGGAGTGCTCTAAGACTCTAGCGCGGC
>Ga0154000_1000050_pt1 | contig 39418 bp, 31 predicted proteins | sample TSNC084MetaG_FD_104674 | JGI IMG/M metagenome (GOLD analysis project Ga0154000, IMG submission 104674) | Attine ant fungus gardens microbial communities from North Carolina, USA - TSNC084 MetaG | ecosystem: Host-associated > Fungi > Mycelium > Unclassified | place: USA: North Carolina, Lumber... | reverse complement strand
TTATTCGTACGTAGAGTACTATTCCGGAATTGTAATCGGTGATGCTTTTCTTTCTATAGAAATTACCATGGAGACGGATCCCGGAGCAGGAATCCTGGATACGTTTTATAATAACATATCCTCTTTATCCGTATAAGCGGCAAAATGGCTGAAATCCAGTAAAATGTAAGGTTTTCATAAGGGTGTTTTTATAAGCTGGGATGTGCGGTATAGCATTTTAGGATGCTATACCGCCTTTCCTTTCCAAAGAGTAACCTTAGAATGTTCAAATTCTCCGATGTGGTTATCGATAATTTCGATTTTCTATAACCAGATATGCTGTTCTCCCTCATATCCCTTAGATAGCTTTATTAAACGTTCGTTCGAAAGTTTACCGTTGATGTTATCCACCGATAATTTTTGTCAAGGAGGTTTGGGGTTGTAAAAAAAGATAGATTTTTGGTCCTTGACAAAACTAAACAGGTATTATATAGTATTCCTATATAATACCACTAATTTAAGAAGTGAACTCAAAATGATAAGAAAATTTCATCACATTGGAGAAATTGAAACGGGATCACAATAATATGTTATGGAATACCGGTTGGATGAACGGGAGCTATTACTGTACTTGATGTCGCTCCCGCGCTTCTGTCCGCAAAAACAAATGAACAATTGAGGATGGAGATTCTATGACGGAAATAATCTCGAACCTGATAAGCCTAGGACTGACAAATAATGAGGCTACACTATACTTAGCTCTATCAACGCGCGGCGATATGACAGGGTATGAATGTGCCAAAATTACAGGTATATCCCGTTCAAACGCATATATCGCTTTAGCGGGGCTTTGTGAAAACGGCGCGGCATACCTTGTAGATGGGGCGACGCAAAAATACTCGCCTGCTCCAATCAAAGAGTTCTGCGCTGACAAACGGCGCAAATTCGAAACGGTGGCGGCTTTTCTAACGGAAAATATGCCATCTCCCACCGCGCCATCCGAGGCGTATATCACCATATCCGGCGCGTCCGCTATTCTCGATAAGATGAAGAATATGATTATCGCCTGTACCGAACGGCTTTACATATCAGCGGAAACAATGGTTCTTAACGAGCTTTCTCTTGAATTGGCTGATGCTATTAACCGGAAGCGCAAGGTGGTATTGATGGCAGATCATGACTTCGATCTGGACGGAGCTATCAAATACAACATGACACGAACAGAAGGCCAAGTCAGGTTGATCGTGGATTCACTTTTTGTGCTGACAGGCGACTTCGCGGAAAACTGCCCATGCTCGTGCCTGTTTTCCGCAAGCGGGACTTTGGTTTCATTGTTTAAGGAATCCATGAAAAATGAAATACGGTTGATTGAACTGGGGGAAATAAAGTAATTATGGGACAGTTAAATAAATTTAGTGATATTGATTCAACAGTTATCCAAAAAGCGGCGGAACAATTCAGCACACCGTTTTACCTATATGACGAAAAAGCAATTGTTGATAAATGTAAATCTTTATTAGAAATGCCAAATGCGTATGGGCTTACCGTAAGGTATGCCATGAAAGCAAATTCTACAAAAGCATTATTGAAAATTATCAATAATCAAGGCTTAAAAATCGATGCCAGTTCATTGAATGAAGCACGACGGGCGCATATAGCTGGAATAAGCTATAAAGATATTATCCTCACTACACAAGAAGTACCGCTTAATCAAGAACTGCAAGCTTTGAAAGATATGATAAGTCAAGGTATGAAATATAATGTTTGCTCCTTGCGGCAATTGTATAATATTGGGGATTATGCGGCAACCAACAAAATAGCTTTAGCAGTGCGGGTTCATCCGGGCGTCGGTTCCGGAGAGTCCGCGACGCGCAATACCGGCGACAAATATTCTTGCTTCGGGATACATCTGTCCGACATAGTCCCGGTTATTGAATATGCGAAAATTAAAGGCATCATTTTCGACCATGTGCATGTTCATATCGGGTCGGGTGCTGCCCCTGATATATGGCAGAACAATATAGATTTAGAAATAAGTATTATCGAAGAATATTTTCCTGATGCTCAAACTGTTAGCTTCGGCGGTGGCTTAAAGGAAGCTCGTATGCCGAATGAGAATCCGGCTGACATATATAAGCTGGGCGTCTATGCAAAAGAAAAAATCGAACAATTCTATCAACGGACAAGCCGCAAATTGGGGATGGAGATTGAACCCGGCAATTATGTCGTCGCAAACGCCGGATATGTGATAACCAGTATTATTGATAAAAAGAAAACTGGGGATGATGGTCTGAATTTCCTTATTTTAGACGGTGGTATGGAACTTAACACTCGTCCGCTGTTATACGCTTCTCAGCATCCTTTCTACGTTATTTCAAAAAATGGCGATTTGCTCTCTTCTGAATTTGACAAAAAAAGCAATGATAGATTTCAAGCTGTACTCGTTGGAAGATGCTGCGAGAGCGGTGATTCACAATGCTTAAATGCCGGCGGACTAAATACTCCGCGAAAAATGGCAGAACCTCAAATTGCCGACTTCATTGCAATTGGCGGTGCTGGGGCTTATTGCTCAACTATGTCGCCTATGAATTATAATTCTCACGTACAAGCTTCAGAAATTCTCTACACTTGTAAACGCGAGCTAAAAGAGATTCGTTCAAAGCAAACACTTGAACAACTTATTTCAAATGAAATTTGATGAATACATGATAAGGTATAAACCCTTGCGATTAGAAAAATCTATACTGTCTCGGTATTCAGCTTCCAGCCGACAGCCTTTTTACGGACGCCAATAAAATTCGCATAAATGCCCTTTTCTTTCATGAGTTCATCATGCGTCCCTTGCTGAACAATTCTTCCATTATCCAGCACTAGAATCTGATCGGCGTTTTTTACTGTTTTCAGGCGGTGGGCGATCATAATTATAGTCTTTTCCCTCGTAAGGGATTCAATGGCTTTTTGCAACTGATCCTCATTTTCCGGGTCAACATTTGCGGTAGCCTCGTCCAGAATAACGATGGGAGCGTCTTTCAGCATGGCGCGGGCAATAGAAATCCGCTGTTTTTCGCCTCCTGAAATGGTTGCGCCGCCTTCACCTATTACCGTATCATAGCCGTCTGGCGTGGCCATAATAAAATCATGGCAGCAGGCTTTTTTAGCGGCTTGAATAATGTCCTCCATCGTGGCGTCGGGTTTTCCGAATTTAATATTGTTGGCAATGGTATCGTTAAACAGGTATACATTTTGAAACACCATACTGATGTTAGAAAGCAGGGAATCCAATGTGTAATCCCTCACATCGCGACCAGCAATCTTTATGCTGCCGGAATTAACATCCCAAAACCGGGCAATCAGGTTACAGAGTGTCGTTTTTCCGCCTCCAGACGGGCCAACGATTGCCGTCGTGGTTTTTTCCTTTAGCTTAAAACTTACATTCTGCAATACCGGACGGTTCTCATACGAAAACCTGACATTATTAAACTCAATGTCAAAGGATTTCGTTGCAATAGCTTTACCTCCTTCGTCCATCACAGGGACATTGTCAATCTCATTTGCACGGTCAATCGAGGTTTCAGCGATACGCATATTTGCCGTTCCCTGTCCCGCCGATTCAAGCTGCTCAAAGACCAGGAAAGAAGCAATCAGCATCATAAGGCAGCCCGCAAGGGCCATCGTACCATTCAGGAAAAAAACTATTGACACAAGCATTATGATTACACTGGACAGTTTAAGCACGAGTTGTTGCAATGCTACATAAGGCGTCATCGCTTTCTCCAGCTTACTGTTTCGCTCACAGCTTTCATCAACCGCCTGATCTACTTTTTTGTTGGCATTTTCATCAAGATTAAAGGCTTTTACAACGCTCATGCCCTGTATGGTTTCCAGCACAGCCTCTACCAAAGTCTCCTGGGCAGCCTGACGCTTTGGTGCGCCGTCGCGAGAGCGTTTTTCCATCCCGGAAGTGACGGCCAGAAATACCAGCATAGCCGCAAGTACAATACAACCGATCCGCCAGTCAAAAATTAAGATAGCGAGCGCGAACACCACGGCGTTGATAAACCCACCCAGCGTTGTAACCAACACAACCGGAGCAGCGCTTTCCACGTCTGTCAAGATTGTGGTTGCCACAGCTGTGATATTTCCCAAGCTGTTTTGATTAAAATATCCCATCGGTATGACTTTCAGTTTATTGCCGAGATATACACGCTTATCGGCAACCATGAAATAACCCGCTTTAGTACGCTGGAGCTGCGAAAAATACCGGGTGACAATCTTTCCGATAATACTGGCAAGCATAATTCCAAGTGCCATCCATGCTGTTTGCGGATCCGTATTTCCATCCACCAATGCGCCGATTACCACAAAGAGAGCCGCAAGCATAAGCGCGTTAAATATTGCGTTAACAAGCCCTATCACGATGGATTTTCTGATTTCATTTTGCCTATCACTTGAAAAATGCCAAATTTTCTTAAATACACTGAGCATATTTATTCACCATCCTTTACGCCAATATGTGCCTGCCACATGCTACGATATAGCGGAGAAGTTTTAAGCAATTCTTCGTGTTTCCCAACTGCCTTTATTTCGCCGTCATCCACCACGGCAATCTGATCGGAATCTGTTATAGTGGACAGGCGGTGGGCAATGACAAGCAGTGTTTTTCCGGCCACCAGTTTGGAAACCGACTGCTGTATTACCGCCTCGTTCTCCGGGTCTGTGTATGCCGTTGCCTCGTCAAGAATCACGATGGGCGCGTCTTTGAGCATAGCGCGGGCAATCGCGACGCGCTGGCGCTCTCCGCCGGACAGATGACCACCCGCCCCGCCCACATGGGTATCATATCCATGCTCAAGGTTTCGGATAAAGTCATCGCATCCGGCCTTCCTTGCCGCTTCTTCCACCTCGCTATTGGATGCGGTTCGTCGGCCAATGCGGATATTTTCCCGTATGGTATCGTCAAACAAATAATTGTCCTGTGTTACATAGGCAATCTGATGGGAGAGCTGGCGTAAAGGAATGTTTTGTGCGTTTATATCACCAATGCAGATTTCTCCCTCCGTCACATCCCAAAAGCCGGCGATCAATCTGGCTATTGTTGATTTCCCGCTGCCAGACGGCCCGACAAGCGCTGTTACGGTTCCGGGCCGGATCGTCAGATTGATTCCCCGCAAAGTCGGCTCCGTACCGTTCTCATGATAAGAGAAAGAAACATTTCTCATGGAAATAGTCAGATCATTCAATATTACTTTTTCAGAGGGACGTTTCAATTCCGGAGAAGAAAGCAGTGTGTCCACCTGTCCGACTACTGTTCCCACAATAGCAAGACTGTCTACGAAGTTACTTGCCGTGATAATCGGCCCTATGATGCTGATGGCTAGAATAATAATTGTGATGAAGTCAGGAGCGGTCAGACTGCCTCCCGCGAAAAAAAGGAATCCAACAGGCAGCACCGTCACAAGTGTGGCGGGGCAGATGGCGGTATAAGCCGACATAGGCCATTGAGCGCTTTTCATCCAGTTAAAAAAATAAGAAGCGTTATAATTGACGGCTTCGGTATATTTTGCGTAAGAACCGGCGCTCTGACTGAACGCTTTGATTACTTCAATGCCGCCCACATACTCCACAATGGCGCTGTTCATATTTTTTCCGGCTTCTACCGAACCGGCGTATTTTTCAGGGTAAGATCTCATTGTCCCCATCATAAAACAAAATCCCACCGGCAGCGTAATGAGAGATACGAGAGCCATGCGCCAATCCAACGTGAACAAATAAATAATCAATAAAATGGGGACAAGAAGATTTGCCGTCATTTCCGGCAACAGGTGCGCCAGAGTTGTTTCCAGTCCCTCCACCCGGTCAACAATTGTGTCTTTCAATCTGCCGGACGGTGTGTCAACCAAGGTTCCCATCGGCAACCGGGAGAGTTTAGAAAGCATACTTTTTCGTATGTCTTTCAGCGTCAGGAATGTCGCGGTATGTGAAATGGATGTGGAGCAGTTTGCGAATATAATCTTGCCTATGTATCCGGCGGCCGCAATACCGCACCAAAAAAGATAAATAATAAAATCACGTTCCCCACCGAGCAATCGAACGACCATCTGCGCTGCCGCAAAATAAGGGATAAGTCCCAGGGCAACCCCGATGACCGCAAAAATGACTGATGTAATGTATCTGCCTTTATGGGGTGTCATGAACCTCAAAAGGCGAAAGATAGGCGTTTGCTTTTTTGCCTGTTCCATATGTGTTCCTCCTTGATTAGTTGTGGCTAACTTTGTGTTGTAAAAAAACCGATAATCCGTGAAAAGCAGCTTCACAAATTAGCGGCTCTACGTCTGGGCGTCTGGCTCTGTTGATAATTTATCTAGCCTGTTTTTCATAATTCCTGTCGGGTTATTCATCTTGAGAGCTAAAAATATCTTTCCATCCGCACATGAAAAACCGTCGAAGTTGACGCACATATATATGGGCCTCCTTGCGAGTCATATCATGGATAACTGTTTCAAATATCCCCAAATAGTACGCACTGGTAAGCATATGAAGCAATTGCGGCGACGCTCTACCGGATGTAATGGCATCATTTTGAGTTAATTCAAGGAATTTAGTCGTGTAGGCAACGTCTAATTCAACAAAATCGTTGATATAATTTGAAAACTCCGTACCTTCCGAACCAACAATCAGTATCTTGAAAATATCGTAATTGTCGTAGACACAGTCTATAAATGATTCGATTTTACCAGCGGAGTATTCAAACGTGCTTTGTTTTTGCTTCTCGCCGGGTAATTGATGAAATCCCTCCTGTGCATCCACAAACCATTCTCTCAAATCATTTACAACAGGAGATACCAACGCTTTGTATAATCCTTCTTTATCAGAAAAGCGTGTGTAAATGGAACTTGTACTTGTATCCGCTTTTTGAGCAATTATCCGTAAAGAGGCGTCCTTAAAGCCTTTTTCAAGAAACTCTGCTTTTGCACATTCTAAAACCTTTTCATATACACCTTCGATTTGTCTTGCCATTGTACATCATCACCTTCATTCAAAACGCTGTTTTTATAACACCGTTTTGAATATAGCACTTTATCTGTAAGTTGTCAATGCTAAACCGAACAAATGCAATTTTTACTCTTTCTCGAGCTACATTTATTTTATGTATCAATCCTCACACAAAGATTGGACGGCATCCACCATTGCCTGATACCCGGTACACCGGCAGAGATTTCCCGAAAGGCCCCGCCGGATCTCTGCTTCTCCCGGATGCGGGTTCTCCGCCAGCAGCGCACCGGCAGACAGAATCATCCCCGGTGAACAAAAACCGCACTGCACCGCACCATATTCCACAAAGGCCTTTTGAATCCGCTGCAGCTGTGGGTTTTGTTCCACCCCTTCAATGGTAAGAATCTCCCGGTCCTCTGCTTGAAAAGCCGGAAAAATACAGGCATTGACACTCTGCCCATCCACCAACACCGTACAGGCGCCGCAGTCTCCTTCGCCGCATCCCTCCTTCGTACCGGTCAGGTATAAAATCTCCCGCAGTACATAAAGCAGCGTCGCATCTGCCGGAATTTCCACATCGACGGGCGCACCGTTGACCCGGCAATTCCACCGTATCTTCGTCATCATGTGTCCTCCTCCAGAAGCCGCCGCCAGTTCTCCAGCAGCACAGTGTAAGCCAGATTCATCCGATACTCCCTGGATGCCCGGATGTCGTCAATCGGAGACAGCTCCTGAGCCAGCGTATTCCGCACCGCGATCTTCAAATCCTCCGGGAGCCGGGCCGCCGGCCTGCTCTCCCGCAGAAGTGCTTCCGTCCGCAGAGCCCGCAAAGCGACCGGCCCCATGGAGCCGTATACAATCGCCAAATCGGCAATCCTGCCGTCTTGCATATTAAGATAAACTGCCTGATTCAAAACAGAGACTGCCAGCGCATTCCGCTTCCCCACTTTATAAAAAACCGCGCGTCCGGACTTATGCGGTATCCGAATCTCCGTCAACAGCTCTCCCGGCTGCAGATCCGTCTGCCCCGGCGCCTTCATAAAATCCAACAGCGGTATCTCCCGCTCTCCACGTACCGACACCAGATGCAGCCGCGCATTAAGTACCGCCAGCGGCGGCACTCCATCTGCCGCCGGTGAAGCCGACAGAATATTGCCGCCGATCGTTCCCCGGTTCCGAATCTGCGGCGCTCCCACCTGTGCCGCCGCTTCCTGTAACGCCTGAAAGCAAACCTCCTTCGGCTGCCAGCGCTCTAACTGGGCAAAAGTCACCAGACTACCAATCCGGCACTCTCCGTTCACCTCCCGGATTTCCCGCAGAGACTCCAGCCGGTGCAAGCTGACCAGATCGCAGCCCGTCCACTTCCCCTTCTTCCTGTCCACATACAGATTGGTCGCGCCCGCCACGGCCCTGCATTCATCCTTCTCTAACCACTCACAGGCCTCCCGGACACTCTCCGGCACATACACGTTCGCCATCGGAATCACTCCCTTTTCCTATCGCCCATCAATCAAAATAGCTTTCTAAAGAGTAGCTCAAGCCTTCAAACTTCTCCAAATAGCTTCCATCCGGAAAATCTTCAAACGCCGCTACATAATAATCCCCCTGCTCAAACACGACCGGCAGCTCATACACCATTCCCGGCAGACGCGCCGCCTGTGAAAAATACGCGGTCCCGCTCCGAAGATCCGCCGCCATATCAATCGACTCATAATTAATAAACAACGGCGTCAAATATGGATAAGAGCGCTCCTTCACAAAAGCCTCGCAGAACTCCTCCACAGACATTTGCGAGCGGAATTCCTCTGTCAGATACGGATAGATCTTCTCCGGCGTCTGATACTCATAATTCACCGCCTGGGCGAAATCCTGGACCCGCCGGACAGCCCGCTCTTCATTCAGATTCCGTTCCGGATTTCCACACCCAGCCAGCAGCAATCCGAGAACCAAAGCCAGCAACGGCACTCTTCCCCGGACGAGCTTCCTTCGTGTCATCGTTCCATCCTCGAATAAGGCTGTGCATAAGCACCTGGGAAATCCGCCTTCTTCGAAGCCGTTATTAATGCCAGAATGGTCAACCCATACGGCAGCATCAGCATTAACTGGTTCGCCACGTTAATCCCCATCGCCTGCAGACGCATCTGCAAAGCGCTGGCAAAACCAAACAGCAAGGCGCCCCACATGGCCCGCACCGGCAGGAACCGGGCAAACACCACCACCGCCACCGCGATAAAGCCCCGGCCGCTGATGATCGATTCCGTAAACAGATTCATATACGCCGTGGTCATAAAGGCACCGGCGGCACCGGCATACATGCCACCAATCAAAATCGCCGCATAACGAACCCTGCCCACGCGGATGCCTTTCGAATCGGCCGCCCGGGGATTCTCGCCGACCGCCTTCACCTTCAGCCCAAACGTCGTCTTCTCCAGGACAAACCAGGTCACGGCCACCAGAATAAAGCTCAAGTACACCAGAATATTGTGTTGGAAAAAGATCGGTCCAATTACCGGGATATCCGCCAGCAGCGGAATATGCAGCGCCGCAAACGGCTCCACCTGAGGCGGAAGACTCTGGATGCCAAAGATTACCCGGTAGGCGTACACTGCCGCTCCGCCGCCCAGAATGTTCAGCGCCACGCCGGCGATCACCTGGTTAGCCCGCATATTAACACTTAGCCAGGCCATGATCAGGCTCCAAAGTACCCCCGCCAGCATGCCGCCCAGCACCCCCAGCCAGAGATTCCCCGACATATAAGCCGCCACAAAACCCGACACTGCTCCGATTGTCATGGTCCCTTCCACGCCCAGGTTCAAAATGCCCGCCCGCTGTGTGTAAAGCTGACCCAGTGCCGGCAGCAGAATCGGCGTCGCCAGACGAATCGTGCTGGCCAATAGACTAACGAAAAATCCAGTTGTAAAAATTTGACTAAGCATTTTGCCCCCTCCTCTTCAAAATCCTCTTCAGACCTCCCCAATGAAACGCCGTCCGCGCAATAATGAAGACGATCACCAAGCCCTGAACAATATCCACAATCGCATACGGTACATCGGTCATCCGCTGCATGGTCGCTCCGCCCACCAGCAGCGCCGAGAAGAAGAACGCGGAAATCACGATTCCGACCGGATTCAGGCTGCCCAGCAGCGCAATGACCACCGCAATATTGCCATAACCGCTGGCCACGCCCTCCAATAGCCGGTACTGAACGCCGTAGACCTCATTCCACCCCGCCAGTCCCGTCAGCGCGCCGGAGAGCAGCATTGTGATCAGAATCGTCTTCTTCACACTCACGCCGGAATACGTGGCCACCTTCTTTCCCTGACCCACCAGGCCAATCTGAAAGCCCAGCGAGGTCCGCCAGAAGAACAGCATCACCGCCACTACGGCAATCCCGACAAAGAGACCCGCGTGAATCCGGAGCTTATCGGAAAATAAGAACAGCCGGTATCCCTCCGCAATGTTCGGCGTCTGAGGGAAATCACCGCCCAGAGGATCAATCATCGGGCCATAGACCAGAAATGCCAGGAAAAAGGTCGCAATGTAGTTTAACATCAACGTAGTAATTACCTCATTGGCATTAAACCGTACCTTCAGCCAGGCCGCCAGACCAGACCAAAGCGCGCCGCCCGCCATGGCAAACAGGATCGATACCGGAAAAAGCAGGATCGACGGCAGATTAAAATACAGGCCGGGAATGATTCCGGCAATGGCTCCCATAATAAACTGGCCGTCACCGCCGATGTTCCAGAGCTGGGCCCGGAAGGCAATCGAGGTTCCCAGTGCCATAATCGTCAGGGGAATCATTTTCACAAACACTTCTGAGATCCGCTGTTTAGAACCAAAGGCACCTTGAAACAGCGCCTGATAGGCTTCCAGCGGATCATTGCCGGAGATCTGAACCAGAATGGCCCCGATCGCCAGCGCAATCACAATTGTCAGTGCCGCCGTCAACACCTGACGGAGACCTTCCTTCAATTTATTCGGCTTCATTCGGGAGCTCCTCCTTTTCCTTACCCATCATCAGCATACCGATCTCATGAGGATCGGCACCTCGCGGCAGGATGCCCATCAGCCGCCCATCATAGAGGACGGCAATCCGGTCGGACAGCTGCCGGATCTCCTCCAGATCGGCCGATACCAGCAGCACGGCCGCGCCTTGATTCCGGGCCTCCAGCAGGCGTCCGCGGACATACTCCGACGCGCCGATGTCCAGCCCTCTGGTCGGTTGGTTCGCGATGACCACCGTCGGCTTCTGATCAAGCTCTCTGGCGAGAATCACCTTCTGCTGGTTACCGCCGGACAGAGCCCTGGCTTGATCGTCGCCAGAACCGGCTTTGATCTGGTATTCGCTCCGGGCCTTCTCCCAATATTCGTCCAGCGCCTTCCGGTTCAGCAGCCCATGCTTTGAAAAAGGCGGTTTTTTAAAGTTCTTAAGCACCAGGTTCTTTTTTAAGCTCCAGCCCAATGCCAATCCTGTGGTGTGGCGGTCCTCCGGAATGTGGGCAATGCCCTTGCGGATATAGACGGCCGGCGTCTGGTTCGTCAGATCCTCTCCACCTATATCATAGCGTCCGCCGCACAGAGGACGCAGACCGGTCATGACCTCGCAGAGCTCCCGCTGTCCGTTACCATCCACACCGGCCAGGCCGAGAATCTCATTCTCCCGGATCGTAAAAGATAAATCGGTCAGAGCGGGCAGCCCTTTGTCATTCACCGCACACAGCATCTCCGCACGCACCTTGACTTCCCCCGCTTCCTGCTGCGGCGCCGGAAAATCAAACAGTACGTCCCGGCCAACCATCATCCGGGTCAGTTCTTCCTTTGTCATCTCCGGGCCAACCGCCTGGGATCCAATTAAGCGGCCATCCCGCAGAATGGTTACTTCATCAACAATAGAAATAATCTCCTCTAATTTGTGGGTAATCAGAATAATCGACTTCCCATCCTGTTTCATTTCCCGCAGCATCCCGAACAACACCTCCGCCTCCTGTGGTGTCAGCACGGCCGTCGGCTCATCGAGAATCAGAATATCCGCACCCTGGTAAATCGCAGTCAGAATTTCCACCCGCTGCTGCTCACCGACGGATAACTGCCAGATCTTCGCATAAGGGTCAATGTTCATTTTGTACTTGTCGGATAAGGCCGACAGCTCTGCGGCCGTCTCCTTTGTGTCCAGGAGGATGCCCCTGCGGGACTTTCTTCCCAGCATCACATTCTCTACGACCGACAGTGGCCTGGCCAGCATAAAATGCTGATGAACCATGCCGATGCCTAAGGAAATTGCTTTTATTGGTGATGAAATTTTTTCCTCCGTCCCACGAATCGAGACGGTGCCCTCCTCCTGCTGATACAGGCCATAGAGGACATTCATCAGCGTGGTTTTACCCGCGCCGTTCTCTCCCAGCAGACCATGGATGGAGCCTGCCTGCAGATAGAAATCCACCCGGTCATTCGCCCGGATTCCATTAAAGATCTTCGTAATGCCTTGCATATGTACCACGATATTTTCCATCGCTGCATTCTCTCCTTCTCCACGCTTGCTGCTGCCAGGGTAACCTACCCGACGGGAGCCAAAGGCCCCCGTCGGATCACCGCCTTATTGCGCGACATTCGTCTCCGCAATATCGATCTCTACAGTGCCGGCTTTCAGCTCTTCAAAGGTCGCCGCAATCAGCGCCTTATCCTCTTCGGTCAGCCATCCCTTAGGATCATTGATGTCGGCATAGATCATCCCGCCGTTCTCCGCATTAATCCAATAGAAACGCTCATCCTCAGCCCGGCCGGAAAATGTACCCTGCTGAATGTCGCTGAAGATCTTCTCAATGACGGTTTCCCAATGGTACACAATGCCGGACAGCACGTTGTCTGGTGCCAGTGTCAGCTGGTCTGCTACGTTACCGAGACAGTACTTATCCTTCTCAGCCGCGGCCTGCACTACGCCCAGGCCAATCCCGTCTCCTGAATGCCAGATGACATCCACGCCGGAATCATACATACTGATCGCGGCCTCCTTTGCTGCTGCGGTATCGGTCCAGTCGCCGGTATATACCTCCTGGATCTCGATGTCCGGATTAACCGATTTCGCACCGGCCTTGAAGCCTTCATGACCGCGGTAAATTTCTGATACATTCGCGCCGCCTACTACCCCCAGCTTATTGCTCTGGGTCGCCAGCGCAGCGATAACCCCCATGATGTAACCGCCGGATTCCAGCTCGACATCATAGATTGCCGTGTTGTCCAGGGATTTGTAGCCGGTTCCCAGCAGAAAATAAATGTCGGGATAGTTGACACCCACCTTCATAATCGGCTCCATGAACTGGAAGCCATGGCCAAAGATTATGTCATAGCCCTGGTCGGCAAAGTCCATCAGGGTCGGCTCAATGTCCGCCACCTCGTATACATTCTCGACGACCTTCAGCTCGATTGCATCGGGATTAGCAGCCGCATATTTCTCCATACCCTCATACATAGCCTGGTTAAAGGACACATCGTCCTTCTTACCGGGCAGTATCAGCACTACCTTCAGCTTCTCACCGCTTGCCGCGGGGGCCTGTGTATCTGCCGCCGTTGTAGCCTCACTGCCTGCCGCGGTAGTCTCACCGGCCGCGGTTGTCGCCGCCGTGGTTTCCTTACTGCCGGATCCGCAGGCGGTCAGGGTCATCGCTATTGCCATGACGGCTGCCAGCTTTTTAAAGCCTCTCTTCATTTTTTTCCTCCTTTTGGCCATAGATCATGGCCTCCGCTATAGTATTTATATCAAAAGGCAGCCGCGAAAGCTGCACTTGTGATACCTCCTCCAGTGCTGCGCCAATGGCCGGCGCAATGGATACCGTCGAAACCTCCGCCGCCCCTTTGACTCCCATGGGACCTGATGTTTCATAGGCATCCACATGCAGGCTGGTGATCGCCGGCACATCCAGGGCCGTCGGCATCAGATAAGTAGAAAAGTCCCGGTTCAGCAGACAGCCTTCCCGGAAACAGCAGTCTTCGCCTAGCGCAAATCCTACCGACATGGCGACACCGCCCTGGATCTGCCCGGCCATCGACAGAGGATTGATCACCCGTCCGGCTTCCGTGGCGGCCGCAATCTCCAGCAGCTCCGGCATTCCCGTCACCGGATTGACCCGCAGCTTCACCGCCTGGGCAATAAACGTGTACATTGCATGGGGAAATCCCGGTGTGGCAAAGGACTCCGCCGCTTCAGGAAAGGCTGCCTCACCGCTGACCGCCGCCGCCGGCCCGCCCTCCTCGCGGAAACGCCGGATTGCCGCCAGCATGGCATTACCGGCAATAAAAGTGGAACGCGAACCGGCCGCCGAACCGCAGTCGAACGTCTCATCGGTATCTGCCAGAATCAGTTCGATCTTCTCCGGCAATGTCTCCAGAGCATCGGCGGCCATCGCCCGTAACGCCGTCGCACTGCCCTGACCGATATCGACAAAGCCAATGCGGATGCGATAACCTTCCTCCGCCGCCGATATGGATACCTTCGCCGTATCGGGGACATTTTTGCCCAGGCCGCAGCTTAAATGCCCGCCGGCAATCCCATAGGCCACCAGCGGATCCCGGTTCCTCTCCCGCTCCTGCCAGAGCGAGGATTGCGCGATCTCCCGCAGCGCGCCCTTAAAATCCACGCAATGCTCCATCCGCTGTCCAAGCGCACCGGCCGCTCCCGGCTCCAGGGCATTCTGCAGCCGTATCTGCACGGGATCGAGTCCCAGCTGCCGGCAAGCCCTGCTAATCAGCATTTCCGTTGCAAAGGCGCCCTGCGGCGCGCCGAATCCCCGCATCGCGTGGGCCGGCGGCTTATTTGTATAATAGAGGCGACTGCTGATCCGCACGTTCGGAATCTGGTAAGGACCGGCAAAATGCTCCGAGAACAAGCCCAGCACTGCCGGGCCGAGAGCAGCGTAAGCCCCCGTGTCCAAAAGCCCGGATCCATCAAAGGCCAGAATCCGGCCGTCACGGCTAAAGCCCATCTTCACATGCATTTCGGCGGCATGGCGCTTATAGGAGGCCGCCAAAGATTCCTCCCGGTCAAACACCAGCTTGGCCGGCCGGCCGGTCAGCCAGGTTACAAGGGCCGTAAAGATCTGGGCCGTATTGCCGTCCTTACCGCCGAAACCACCGCCGACCACGGCGGCTTTGACCTGTACCTGCTCCTCCGCCAGACCCAGGCACCGGCAGATCATCCGGCGGTCGTGAAAAACATTCTGCGTCGAAGTAAAGGCCCGTAGACGTCCTGCCTCCATCCGGCAAAAGCAGGCTTCCGGCTCCATATACCCGTGATCCTGGACCGGTGTGGAAAAATCTCCCTCCAGGATCAGGTCGCACGCCGCAAAGGCTTGTGCGACATCGCCCTTTTCATGGTCAAAACGGTTCAGCAGGTTGCCCTTTTCGTGAAGCGGCAGACAGTCCGGCGCTGCCGCCTGCCACACGTTCGCCACGGCCGGCAGCTCCTCACAGACCACGCGTACCTGGGCCGCCGCCAATCTGGCCTCTTCGCGGCTCTCTGCGGCTACAACCGCCACCGGTTCGCCGCAGAACCGGATCCGGTCCACCGCCAGCAGAGGCTGGTCCTCTATCACGTCTTCGATAATATTGTCCGCCACATCCTTCGCGGTAAAAATCCGCACGCCCTCCGAAAGCGCGGAAGCATCCACCATCTTCAAATGCCCATGGGCAACCGGCGCCCGCACCAATGCCAGATGCAGCATATCGGCCGCACGGTAATCACCGGCGTACAGGGCTTTCCCCTGCGCTTTTAAGAAACCTTCCATCCTGCCCGCGGGCTTTCCCACAAATCCTTCCTTCATACGATCACTCCGCAATCTCCAAAATCAGATTGGTTATCCGATGCTCCGCTACATCAATCAGTCCATAATCGGTCAATCCCAGCTTTGGAACCGTCGGCAGCGATATAAATGACAGAGTCATAAAAGGCGCATGCAGCACACAGCCAAACTCCCGGACCGCCGCATTCAGCTCATCCATCCGCAAAAGCACTTCGCCTGCCGGCAGTAATGACATCAATCCGCCCAGCGGCAGTGCCAGAGCGTCAACCACCCGGCCTTCCACCACCAGTACAAAACCGCCATGCAGCCGTTCTACCTCCCGTACGGCAATCGCCATATCCATATCATTGGTTCCCACGACGACGACATTGTGGTGATCATGGGAGACCGAAGAGGCCATCGCCCCCTTTTTCAGGCCAAAGCCCTCCACCAGCGCGGTAGCAGTCCGGCCATTTTTCCCATAACGCTCCACGACCGCCAGCTTCAGGATATCCCGACTTACGTCGGCCTTGATCTCTCCCAGGCTGACCTCCATCCAGATTTCCTTCGCTTCGTTAATGATCTGGTCGCGGATCAGGGAAATAACCCGGCACTTTACCCGGTTCCCGGCGGCGTCCAGCTTAAAATCCCGCCCGGAAAAGTTCTGAGAAAGATGTACCGTGTCCAGCAATTCCGGCGGGTATTCCTTTAGGGTACAGGGCTTGGGACCACCTTCGTCGGCCACTACCCGGCCCTCCTTCAGCACCAGCCAGGGCTTAATCTCCCGCAGATCCCGCACCAGCAGAACATCGGCGAAACGCCCCGGCGCCAGCGCTCCGATCTGATCCTCCAGCCGAAAGTGCCGGGCCGCGTTGATCGTAGCAATTTTAATCGCGTCAACCGGATTCATCCCCAGATCGATCGCCCGCTGAACGTTATAACTGATATGACCTTCCCGGTGGATGTCGTTGACGTGCTTGTCATCTGTGCAAAACATTATATTTTCCATGGGCAGCCCGTGCTCCAGCACGCCTTTCACCAGCAGCTCCACATTCCGCTCGCTGCTGCCCTCCCGGATGAGTGGTTTAATTCCCAGGCGCAGGCGATTCAATAGTTCCTCGTAATAGACCGACTCGTGGTCATCCGAAAGATGAGCGGCTGCATAGATATTCAGGTCCGCCGGCTCCAGGCCGATGGCATGTCCATTGCAGATTTTACGGCAATTAAGTGCCGCTAAGATTTTATCCAGATAAGGCTCCCGCATACCAAGAATCTTGGAGGGATCCAGCTCTCCTAAGCTGACGCTTTCTTCCATCGCCAGCAGCCGGGCCACTTCCTCTACGTCCAGCACACCGCCGGTAGTCTCTAATCCCGGGGCGGTGGGAACACGGGAAGGTACTTCCATAAATAGCCGGAAGGGCAGCTGGTCCGCATCCCTGACCAGTGCCAGTAAGCCTTCGATGCCTGCCACATTGGCGATCTCCATGGCATCCACACACAGCGAAGTGCTGCCCCATGGGGCGATCACCTCTCCCAGCGCCTCCGGCGTCAGCAGCGTCGTCTCAATATGTACATGGGTATCGATAAACCCCGGCAGCGCGTAGCTGCCCTGGCCGTCCAGCACCTGCTTCGCATGCGCCGGAGGCGTCTCTGCGATGGAGATGATCCTGCCATTGTAGATCGAAATCGCAGCCGGATAGATTTCATCCGTGTAGACATTCACAAGGTTGACATTCGTAATGACCAGGTCCGCCGCTCTGGTTCCCGCGGCCGCCTGCAATTCTTCTTTCAGTATTTCTGCCGTATAAGCCATTTCGATCCTCCCTGCCTTATATTTTCTTACGCATGACAATGTGCTTTAGAATTCCGTCCGCATAGTATTCCTGTGAATACAGGACCGGCTTGCCATAGAAATCATAGCCGATCTCATCCATATATAGTACCGGCGTCCCGCTAGGGAACGTCATAACCTCCGCCAGCCAAGGTTCGGCTGCGATTGCCCGGACCTCTGTCAGGTCCATATAGACTTCCACGTGGCAGTATTTCTGTAAAAAGTGGAAGATCGGAAGACCCAGTTCTGCTTCATCGTACTCCTCATCTGCAATTTCCTCGACGGAAATATGGTCAATACAGTAAATCGCCGGCCGGCCATCGGCAGTAATCAGACGGATGACCTGATAGATCGGATCCCCTTCTGTCCGTTTTAATTTCGCCGCAACCTGGGCATTGGCGGCCTTCTGCTTGATCCCAAGTACCTGCAATCCGGCCTGATAACCGGCATCGCGAACCATCTCCAGAAACTCCTTCTCCAGATCCATCCGGGTATTCACTTCAATTACATGCTTATTAATAATCGTACCAACGCCGTGCTTACGGCTGATAAAGCCTTCCCGTTCCAAGGACGAAAGGCAGTCCCGGATTAAAGTACGGCTTACCCCCATATGCTCTGCCAGCGTAACTTCCGGAGGCAGCCGGTCCTCCGACTGATAACGTCCGCTCCGGATTTCCTCCAGCAGACGACTGGTTATTTCCTGGGACAACTGCTGGGACTGAATCATTCTCCGCCTCCTTAGATTGGTAATACCTATATAAGTACTACCTATTTTTATATAGTATATACACCGCCAATAACTCTGTCAAGAATACTTGCCGAATTTTTGGGGTTATTGAAAATTTTTCGCTGAGTGAGTACATTCGGATTGAAAAATGGACTTACTATATGAAAGGGTTTTCACATTTCTCTTTCACTGCACCAGTCAGGCGTAGGCGGGGCACTTGTGTGTCACCTACGCCTGGTTGATTTTAGCGGATGCTCTGCCCCGGTAAGACAGAGAGCCGGCGCATATGCGCCGGCTCTCTGTTCGCTTAGTGGGAGACCTTCGTCACCCGTCTAATGGCTTGTTCAACTAATATGGCGAATTGTACAGACCGTTCAATATCCTGTACTGCCTCTTTCTTAACCCCTTCCGTCTCCTGCATCCATCGGTCATACTCTTCAATAAACGCATTGTGCAGAACGTCTTCGGCGCACTTTCGGACCTTGAGTGCCTCGGCAAAAGTGCTGTAAGTACCAAGATTGTACCGCTTGCCCTTAAATCCAATGTCGGTGCGGTATCTGCCATTTTTGCGCTTATATACTCCGGTACGCCCACTGGTATTGTCGCAGCGCCGTTTGCGCTTTAAAAATTCAACGCACGTTCCGTCAACAAAATGCAGCGTACCGGGCAGATTTGCCTGTGCTTCTTTTTTTAAACAGCCGCAGCTTTGGGTGTTCTTACTCATTAAGCTGTCTTGCGGCACATCGGTTTCATTGCCGCAGGCACAGGTGCAATGCCAGATGATGGATCCTTTATAATCCCGTTCACCAGTAGGGAAGCGGGCAGTCAGTCGGCCAAAGAGCCGGTTTGTTAAATCAACCGCCGTGGTCTGCTCTTTTTTCAGACAGCCGCAGCTCTTCGTCTTTCCTTGCTTCAGCTCGTGCCCTGTCACGATGCACTCGTTCCCGCATTTACATTCGCAGACCCAGCCCACCCGTCCATGCCGGTTTTCGCTCGCGCGCCTGATGACCTTTAGTTTTCCGAACGTCTGCCCTGACAAGTCTTTAATACGCTTCTTTGAAATCTCCATGGATAGACAGCCGCAGCTCCTGGATTTGCCGGACAAGAGATTTGGCGTATTGACATATCTGGTTGTTCCGCACCGGCACTCGCATAGCCATTTTCCATTATTATTCTCATAAATATAGTCATCTAGCACTTTCCAGTACCCGAAGGTCTGTCCGGCTAGACTTTTCCTCTTCATGCTTTTTCTCCGCTTGACGGTTCCATTGTGTATACCCCATTTCGTATAGATTGGGAGTCGCTTCCAGATTGGACTTTCTACGATACATTGAAAAGCAGCATGATTTCTATCATCATTGGCGGTTCTTCAATACTGCCGAAGTGATAAAAGACATCAATTTCTCTGCCGTCCAGGTTTTTTCGTTCCGCGAGGAAAAGCTGCTTATCCTGTTTACGCAGAAGATACATGGTATACTCCTTGTCATATTCGACAGCGGTACCTTCGATATCAGCGCCTATGCGGGCTACGAAGTCAAGCCAGGCCGTTGCGTCGACCGGTCCCGTCTCAAATGTGAGAAGCTCCAATGCCTCTTCTTCGCCGATCATATCCTCAATCGTGATGATGATAAAAGGTTCCGAATCGGGTTCGGATGCAGAACCGGCTTCCGGAGTTTGAGAAGGCGCTGCGGAGGTCAGCAGCGTATGTAGGGAAGGCGCGTTTTGCCCGTTATTTTTCGGGAGCAGCATCAATACTCCCCCAAAGACGGCCAACACAAGTGCGCCTCCAATGACGGATTTCATCACTATGCCGGACGTGACTTGGGACGATAAGTCTATTTGTGCGATTGATTTCTGGATATTCACAAGCACCCGCGCGCAGGCATCCGGTGCAAGCACGGCAGACGCATCGGCGTTAAACAGCCGTGTCAGCATCGGCACCATACCAATGGGCACAATACTGAACATAAACTCTTTGCCGGCCATTTTCTCCAGCTTCTGTTTCAGGCGCATTCTTCCACGGTTCAGGTCATTTTTGACCTTTGTAACATTGACATTACGGGCTTTCGCAATATCCTCATAGGACATATCATGGAAATAGAATTGAAGCAAGGTATCACTGTAATTCTCAGGCAAAGTTTTTATAACACTGATAACCTTTTCACGCAGTTCTGCATTGAGCACATACTCTTCGGGGAGAAATTCGAGATTTTCCAAATTTATAGACATCATTTCCACTTCGTCGTCATCATCCAATCGCGCATATAATTTCTGATCACGATATTTGATTTTCATTTCATCGTTGCATACGTTTTTGACAATCCTCATCATCCATGGTTCAAACTTGTTTGGGTCTCTGAGGTTCTTCAGGCTGGTAATGATCCGGACAAATGCTTTTTGCGTAACATCCTCAGCATCCTGGCCAAATCGCTGAAAGGTATAGTAAAAAATACGTTGGTAGTATTTTTCCACTAAATCATTAACAGCTATTTTGTCACCGCGTATAGCCTCCATTATTAATTGTTGATTGGATTGATCCATCTTCACATTTCTCCCTTGTAAAACTGCACTTCTATTATTAAGTCTAATTAGCGAATGAAAACTTCTCACTTTTTTAAAATTAAAAAAATTTTTTTATTCCTACAAAATAAACACATAGAAACAACCCCAAAAAAATGATTTTCTTGGGGTTGTTTCTATAATGGCGCTAATCGAGCCCTAATTGATAGGATCCGACTGCACCTTTCTTAATATTTCATTTAGTTTCTCCGCTGAATCCTGCAGCTGCTTCCGTTCCTCGTCGCTAAGGGCTATTTCAATCCGGTCTGCAATTCCTTCCCGGCCCACAATCGCCGGCAAGCCAATACAGACATCCGGCAAGCCATATCTTTTATTCGGCAAATGCGATACCGTCAGGATGGACCGCTCATCCCGCACCAGTGCCTGAGCAATCCGGCGCAGTGCCATCGCCACCGCATAATAGGTGGAACCCTTGCGTTCAATCACCTGATAAGCGCTGTCCCTGACGTTCTCATAGATCTCCTGCAGCTTCAGATTCTCCTTACTGCATTCATGCTGGCGGCAATATTCCTCAATCGGGAGGCTGGCCACTCTGGCACCGCTCCAGGCAGCCAGCTCACTGTCCCCATGCTCACCAATCATAAAAGCATGTACATTCCGGCTGTCAATGGAAAGTTGATTCCCCAACAAGTATTTTAACCGGGCCGTATCTAGAACGGTACCGCTGCCAATCACCCGCTCGGAAGGAAATCCGGAGAGTTCCAAGGTAAACCTGGTCAGCACATCCACCGGATTCGTTACAATCAGCAAAATGCACTCCTGGTTATACTTGGTAATCGAAGGAATAATCTGCCGAAATACTTTTGCGTTTTTCTCCGCAATATCCGTTCTGGTCTCCCCCGGCGCCTGATTGGCTCCCGCCGTAATAATGACCAGATAGGCATCCTCCAAATCCGAATAATCCCCCGCATAAATATTGACCGGACTGGTAAAAGGGACGCCATGGCCAATGTCCATCGCTTCGCCCTCTGCCTTCTTCCGGTCAATATCAATCAAAACCAATTCATTAAACAATCCGCTTTCTACCAGGGTGAAAGCAGTCGTCGCCCCTACTCCGCCGCAGCCAATAATTGCACACTTTTGAATATTCATAAGCTACCTCCAATGAGATTCCTACCCCTATTCTGTGCCAAAATCTTCCGCTTATTCAAAAACCAAACAGTTTATCTTTTCTCTGCAGCATTTCTTCGATGCGGATCAGATACTGTTCAATATCCTTTACGTTCTCCGTACGTTCAATTCTCCCACCGGGGAAAACTGCCTTTGTTACTGTTCCTGCTCCCAGTGCCACGATATTCTGCTTCTCTTCCATGATCAGGATGTTATAAATCCCCGCCTTGCCGGGCGCAGAGAAACCTACATTTTCCAGGTTTCCAGCCATGTTCTTCTGCCGGTATAGATAATACGGTTCCATCCCCATGCGTTCGGCGCCGGCAGATGCAATCGCCATCATTTCTTCTGATTCCTCCTGGGTTCCGCCGGCTGCCACAGTGCCTTCTGCTTCCATCTTCAGACGGGAGGCCCGCTTTACGGCCAGGGAATGCACGGTCAGACTATCGGGCTGCAGCTCTTCCAAAGCCTGAAGAGTCGCCTCCACATCGGCCGGCACTTCCTCCGGAAGCCCCAGAATCAGATCCATATTAATATTGTCAAAGCCCATTTCTCTTGCCAGCAGGAATGCCTGACGAACTTCTTCTACCGTATGCCTGCGACCAATTCTCTTCAGGGTTTCCTCTTTCATCGTCTGCGGATTAATCGAGATGCGGCTGACCGGCCAGGCTCTTAGTACCTGCAGCTTCTCCGGAGTAATACTGTCCGGACGGCCGCCTTCTACTGTGAACTCCTGCAGCCAGGTCAAGTCAAAAGATGCACAGACCTTTACCAACAGCCGCTCCATGAGCTCCGGTGTCAACGAGGTGGGAGTACCGCCGCCGATGTAGATTGTGTTCAGCTTTTGATCCCGGAAATGCTCTGCCGCCCAGTCCAGTTCCCGAAACAGTGCCTCCAGGTACTCTCCCATGCGGGCCTCCCATTTCGTCACCGGATAGGAGGTGAAGGAGCAGTACAGGCAGGTAGTCGGACAAAAAGGGATACCGATATAAAGGCTGTATCCATTCTCATAATCAATATTTTTTAATAGTTCCTTTTCTCGGATGGCAATGTCTGCCGCCAGCTCTGCCTTCTCTTCACTGGTCAGATAGTCCGTGCAGAAAACCCGGCAGACCTCCTCCCGGCTCTTCCCTTCCTCGAGCAGATTCATGGCCAGCTTCGTGGGACGGATACCGGTCAGGGCACCCCAGGGCAGCCGCTTGCCGGTACGTTCCGACAGCATATGGTAGAGCGCGCGTTTTAAATTGTTCTTTTGTTCGGTGCGGCTTTCGCCCCATGGTTCGGGGACTTCCAGAAGGGTGTCTACTGGTTCTGCCGGGTTCTTCACGAATTCTGCACCTGGGTAGAAGGCCATCAGAAGGCCACGAATATCGTATTCAAAATCTTCGGCCTGTGTTGCAAATCCAATCATTGGAGGGAACCTCGTTTCCATTAAAAAGCGGCAGGGTTAAATTTCTTCTCATGCCCAATGGTCGTGGGGTTCATGTGACCGGGGTAGACCTCAACATCCTCCGGCAGTATTAACAGCCGGTGCTGCAGGGAATGCAGAATTGCGCTCTCACTGCCGGTCTCTAAATCCGTGCGGCCATAAGACTCGCAGAACAGCGTATCGCCGCTGATCAGGACTTTCTCTTCCTCAAAGTAGTAGCAGCAGCTTCCTGCCGTATGGCCTGGCGTATAAATGACCTGAATCTTGAATCCGGCCAATTCCAGCAGCTGCCGGTCTTTTACCAGTACATCCGCCGTCGTGCTCATAGCTGCAGCCCAAGCCGCAGAGCGGTTCATTTCGGCACTGCCCAGCAGATCTGCCTCCTCTTTATGGGCATAGACCGGCACCTGCAGTGCCAGGCGTAACTCATTTACTGCGAAAATATGATCAAAATGACCGTGGGTCAGCAAGATGGCTGCCGGCCGGCAGCCAAGCTTCTCACACTGCTCCAGAATATAGGGTGCATTATCTGCCGGATCCACAATAAGAGCCTCTCTGGTCTCCGTATTCGTCAAGAAATATACATTCGTACCGACCGCACCCAGTACCCGATTTTGAATTTTTAATTTACTCATCCCGTTGTCCTCTGAATATCCAATACACTCTCAATTTGCCGCAGTTTGGCCATTACATGGTTAATCTGTTCCACGCCGGCCGTTTCGAAGTTAATCACAATCGTAGCGACCCCCTGTTTATTGGAGCGGGAGTTTACCGACACGATTGCGATTTCTTCCTCTGCCAATACCCGGGAGACATCTGCCAGCAGGCCGATCCGGTCATTGCTGTACATGGTAATCTCGGTCTCATAACGTTCATCGCCAACCATCTCTTCCGACCGCTTCCACTCTGCCTCAATCAGACGCTTCCGCTCAAATTCCGGCAGATTTAAGATATTGACACAATCGGTCCTGTGGACAGACACACCGCGTCCTCTGGTTACAAATCCCACAATCTCATCACCGGGAATCGGATTACAGCATTTGGAGAAATGCACTGCCAAATCATGCGTGCCTTCCACGACAATCCCGCTCCCCGATCCTTTTCGCCCTGGCCTGCGGTTATCGGCGATCGTCTTAATAACCTCTTCGTCGGTAATGTTACGCCGGTCTTCCTTACGCTTCTCGTCCTGCATCTTGTTAACGACCTGGCCTTCTTTCAGACCGCCGTGTCCCACTGCCGCCAGGATCGAATCCCAGTCCCGGAAACCATATTTGCGCATTACCTTCTCAACGTACTCGGGCTTCATCAAATCCGCCAGTACCAGTCCTTTGCTCCGGCAGTAATGCTCCAGTAATTCCTTACCTCTTAAAGTATTCTCTTCTTTGTTTTGCTCCCGGAACCATTGGCTGATCTTACTTCTGGCCTGGGTGCTCTTAACCAGCTGCAGCCAGTCGCGGCTGGGCCCCTTAGAATTCTGAGAGGTAATCACCTCAATACGGTCACCGTTCTGGATCACGTAGTCAATCGGCACCAGCTTATCATTCGCTCTGGCACCTACCATCCGGTTACCTACGGCACTATGGATACTGTAGGCAAAATCAATCGGTGTCGAGCCCTTCGGGAGATTCTTGACATCGCCTCCCGGCGTAAAGCAGTATACATTCTCTGAAAACATATCCAGATCACTTTTCAGAGAATTCAGGAATTCTCCGTTATCCGACATTTCACGCTGCCACTCAAGAATCTGGCGCAGCCAGCTCAGCTTTTCTTCTTCGCCCTTAACACCGCTCTTCCCGCCTTCCTTATATTTCCAGTGGGCGGCAATTCCATATTCCGCCGTCCGATGCATCTCATGGGTACGGATCTGGATCTCAAAAGGCTGCCCGGTCTTACCAATCAGCGTCGTATGCAGCGACTGGTACATATTCGGCTTGGGCATAGCAATATAATCCTTGAAACGCCCCGGTACAGGCGTGTACATTTCATGGATAAATCCCAGTACCGCATAGCAATCCTGCACGGTATTCACTAACACACGTACGGCAAAGAGATCGTAGATCTCATCCAGGGTCTTATGCTGTACCAGCATTTTTTTATAAATACTGAAGTGATGCTTCACCCGGCCATATACTTCCGCCTGAATGCCTGCTTCCCTCAGATGTCCTTCTACTTCATCTACAATACTTTCAATATACTCTTCACGAGCCAGCTTGCGCTTATCGATATCCTCTACAAGCCGCTTGTATTCATCCGGTTCGAGATAACTTAAAGACAGGTTATCCAGTTCGATTTTCAGCCTGGAAATGCCCAGACGGCTTGCCAGCGGCGCATAGATATCCAGTGTTTCTCTGGCCTTCTCCCGCTGCTTCTCCGTGTTCATATATTGAAGCGTGCGCATATTGTGCGTGCGGTCTGCCAGCTTAATAATAATGACACGGATATCCTTGGCCATCGCCAGGAACATCTTCCGAAGGTTCTCCGCCTGCATCTCCATTTTATCGCCGTCCCAGGAGAGACGGGTCAGCTTGGTAACCCCATCCACCAATCCTGCCACGTCAGGGCCGAATTCTTCTTCTATTTTTTCCAAGGTCATCGGAGTGTCTTCTACGACATCGTGAAGGATCCCGGCAATAATGGATTCTTTGTCCATCTCTAATTCTGCCAGGATAATTGCCACACCCAAAGGATGAATGATATAGGGTTCTGAGGATTTACGGATCTGATTACCGTGAGCCTTCGCCGCAATGTCGTAGGCTTTTTTTACCTGAGAAATATCATCCGAAGGATGGTACCTGCGAATGGTGTCAATTAAGCGCTGATATAATACCTCCGGGCTAATCTGCTCCTCGGAGGGTGTTGTCAGCATATTGCAGTCCGTCACCTTTACAGAATGGACCTTGTCTCCTTCTTTTCTTTCGTTTGTCATACAGCATACACTCTTTCCTTTTAATCGATTTCAAATAAAAGTTCCGCCTGTAACTTCTTAGAAACGGATCAGACTCTTGCTGAGAGATAAATAATCCTCCGGCAAATTCTTCTGCATAGCCAGGGCATCCTGGATATCAAAATCCACAAAAGCGCCATATTGATAGGCTACAATCCGCTGGCTCTTCCCTTCTTTTAGCAGCTGTACCGCCTTTGAGCCCATCATCGACGCATATACACGGTCCTTACAGGTGGGCGTGCCGCCCCGCTGCATGTGGCCCAGAATCGTTGCCCTCGTTTCAATCCCGGTCGCCGCTTCGATCCGTGCCGCCATACTGACGGAATGACCGATTCCTTCCGCATTAATAATTATATGATGCTTCTTTCCACGTTTTCTATGCTCAATAATCCGATCAATAATTGCTTGTTCGTTATGGTCGTACAGTTCGGGCAAAAGAACCTCCTCCGCGCCATTGGCAATGGCGCACCACATGGCAATATAACCTGCATGGCGCCCCATTACTTCCACAATGCTGCAGCGCTCGTGAGAAGTGGAGGTGTCCCGGATCTTGTCAATGGCTTCCATGGCCGTATTAATAGCTGTATCAAAACCGATGGTATAATCCGTACAGGCAATATCCAGATCGATGGTACCGGGTACGCCAATGGTATTAATACCATTCTCGGCCAGCTTTCCGGCTCCGCGGAAGGAGCCGTCCCCGCCGATTACAACCAGGCCGTCGATTCCATGCCGGCGGCAGATGTCGGCTGCCTGCTGCTGTACTTCCTTCCGCAGAAACTCCTGGCAGCGGGCGGTGTACAGAATGGTTCCGCCCCGGTGGATAATATCCGCCACGCTCTTCGACTCCATATCGGCAATCTCTTCCTCCAGCAGTCCTGCATAACCCCGCATAATGCCTTTCACCTGTAAGCCTTCCGCAATTCCGGTACGCACTACAGCCCGTACGGCGGCATTCATGCCAGGCGCATCTCCGCCGCTGGTCAGCACTGCAATCGTTTTCACTTTATCTGCCATGTATACCTACCACCTTTCAAAACCGATAATCTCTAATTTTATCGTACTTTCCATAGTTCTTCAAGGCTTTTTTCGACCATTCTTACATTTTCTTTGCCGAAGGTCGTCTCAATCCGGTACAAATCGTCTTCGGATAAGGCATCCTGCACCGCCGCGTTGGAACGCTTCACGGCCCGTTCCGTCTCCAGATAGACCGTAACACCACGACCGGCCACATATTGCAGCAGCTTTGCCCTCCCCTGGTCAAACACCTCTTTATTGGGGAATTTCACCCACAGCTCCTTCGGCCAGTCTTCAAAGCCGCGAACCCGCTCACAGACCAGCTTCCCCTGGGAATCCTCTCCATGGGTTACCCTGCCCCGGATAAACACCCGTTTATCCAACTCTAAAAGTTCCTTGTTATACTCGTAATCTCTGGGGAAGACAATGACCTCGAGGCTTCCCGTCAGGTCCTCCAGTGTCAGGAAGGCCATGGTCTGATTATTCTTTGTGGTCTTCAGTACCTTGGCTGTAATAATACCGCCAATAGTCTCCACCTTACCATCCGACACCACTGCTTTGCCAGTCTCCGGATCTACAATAAAGTCCGCCGCCTTCGCAGTAATGTTCTTACGCCACTTTGATTCTGCGTCCTCTAAGGGATGACCGCTGATATACACCCCAAGTACCTCCTTTTCAAATAGTAACAGCTCTGGTTTCTCATATTCTTCCACATCCGGCATTTGAATCTCATAATCTATCCGGTCTTCGTCCCCCATCAGGTCAAAGAGGGAAATCTGCCCGGACACGCGATCCTTCTTCTCCCGGTTCTTCTGATCCATCAGTTCTGCGTAAATCTGCATTTTCTGCTTCCGATTCCCCGGCAGGCAATCCAAAGCGCCGGCCTGGATAAAATTCTCAATGGTCCGTTTATTGACTTCCTTATTGGAAAGACGGTCTATAAAATCCTTCAGCGTCAGGAATGGGCCTCCTGCCTCACGCTCCGCCACAATCACTTCGGTCACACTGCGTCCCAGGCCTTTAACGGCGGACAGCGCATAGCGGATATTCCCGCCGCTTACGGAGAATTCCCATTCGCCCTCGTTAATATCCGGCGATAGGATCTCAATTCCCATTTGCCGGCAGGTCTGAATGTATTCCGATACTTTTCCGGAATTATCAATCACCGATGTCAATAGTGCCGCCATAAACTCCACCGGATAATAATATTTCAAATAGGCTGTCTGATAAGATACGACTGCATAAGCCGCTGCATGGGACTTATTAAAAGCATATTTGGCAAAGTCCGTCATCTCATCAAAAATCCGATTCGCCACCTCCGGCGAAATCCCTCTGGCCGTACAGCCGGGTACGTCTTCTTCCGGATTGCCATAGACGAAATTCCGACGTTCCTTCTTCATGACGTCTTCTTTTTTCTTACTCATGGCACGGCGTACCAGATCACTCCGCCCCAATGTATAACCGCCCAGATCCCGCACAATCTGCATGACCTGCTCCTGGTAAACGATACAGCCATAGGTAGGCTTCAGAATCGGCTCCAGCTCCGGGCAGTGATACCGGATTTCCCTGGGGTTGTTCTTCCCCTTAACGTACAGCGGAATAAAGTCCATCGGACCTGGACGGTACAGAGAAATTCCGGCGATCAGATCCTCCAGGTTCTGAGGTTTTAGTTCCTTCATAAAGCTCTTCATTCCCGCACTTTCCACCTGGAATATGCCATCGGTCTTACCGGTTCCGATTAAGTCAAAGACCTTCCTATCCGCGAAATCAATCCGATCCATATCCAACCGGACTCCCCTGCTTTTCTCCAGCATCTTCACCGCGTTTTGAATCACCGTCAGCGTCCGCAGCCCCAGGAAATCCATCTTCAAAAGGCCCAGTTCCTCCAGTGTATTCATGGTAAACTGCGTCGTCATCTGTCCGTCGGAGGACCGGGAAAGAGGTACGTATTCCACAATCGGCTTCTGGCTGATTACCACACCGGCCGCATGTATGGATGTATGACGGGGCAGGCCCTCCAGACGCTCGGCCATATCGATCAGCTTTGACACCCGCGGGTCTGTCTGGTAGGTCTTCCGCAGCTCTGAACTCATCGTCAAAGCCTTCTTAATCGTAATATTCAGTTCCATCGGAACGCTCTTCGCCACCTGGTCACAGAGGGCATAGGGCAGGTCCATGGCGCGCCCTACATCCCGGATTACACCTCTGGCCGCCATGGTACCGAAAGTGATGATCTGCACGACCCGGTCATTTCCGTATTTTCGCGTCACATAATCGATGACCTCCGGCCGCCGTTCAAAACAAAAATCAATATCAATATCCGGCATGCTGATACGTTCCGGATTCAGGAAACGCTCAAACAGCAGCTGGTATCTCACCGGGTCAATATTGGTAATGCCAAGACAGTAGGACACCAGGCTGCCTGCGGCGGAACCCCGTCCAGGGCCTACGGCAATGCCCTGGTCTCTGGCATATTTAATAAAATCCCATACAATCAAAAAGTAGTCCACATAACCCATATCCCGGATTACACCCAGTTCGAAGTCCAGCTGTTCCTTCAGCTGCCCCTGATCCGCCGGATAGCGGATCATCAGGCCATCCAGGCACAGCTTATTCAAATACTCCCAGGCATTATAACCTTCCGGTACATCGTACTTCGGCAATTTAGTTACACCAAATTCCAATTCTACCGCACACCGCTCGGCAATTGCATGGGTATTCCGCACCGCTTCCTTTGCATAAGGAAATAGTTCCAGCATCTCTTCTTCAGACTTCACATAATACTGACCGCCTTCATAGCGCATCCGGTTTTCATCCGTCACTTTTTTCCCAGTCTGGATGCACAATAAAATATCATGGGACTCTTCGTCCTCTTTATAGATATAATGGGTATCGTTTGTAGTTACCAGCGGAATATCAAGCTCCTGGCTCAAGCGAAGAAGACCTGCATTTACCGTCTGCTGCGCCGCAATCCCATGATCCTGCAGCTCCAGGAAATAATTCCCCTTACCAAAAATCGCCTCATGGCGGCGTGCCGCTGCCGCCGCTTCTTCGTACATTCCCCGCTGCAGATTTCTAGCCACCTCGCCTGCCAGGCAGGCACTGAGCGCAATAATGCCCTCATGGTACTGCTCCAGGACCTCCCGGTCCACTCTGGGACGATAGTAATAACCATCGATAAATCCCATCGAGACGATCCTAACCAGATTCTCGTAACCCGTATTATTCTCTGCCAGCAGCACCAGATGATAATATTTCTCTTCATGATCCCCGACCTCTCGGTCCAGCCGGGATCCCGGCGCCACATAGACCTCACAGCCCAGGATTGGCTTAATCCCCTGCGCCTTGGCTGCCTTATAAAAATCAATCACGCCATACATGACCCCATGATCCGTGATTGCAATGCTGTCCATCCCAAGCTCCTTTACCCGGGCAATTAATTCCTGAATTTTACTGGAGCCATCCAGTAAACTATATTCCGTATGCACATGTAAATGGGTAAAGGCCATTTTTCCCTCCTGCTCTCACACTATTATTTTACAAGCCTTGCGGTCAGCTTCTCTGCTACCGCAGTCCCTACCTCTTCTGTAGAGGCACTGCCTCCAAGCTCCGGTGATAAAGCCTGTCCCTCCTGCAGCACATCCTCGATTGCCTCTAAAACCGCTTTGCCATAGGATCCATATCCAAAGAAGTCGAGCATCTGGCTAGCGGACCAGATCGCCGCCATCGGATTCGCCTTCCCTGTCCCTGCAATGTCTGGCGCAGACCCATGAATTGGCTCAAACATAGAAGGATACACCTTCTCCGGATTCAGATTCGCTCCTGCTGCCAGTCCCATTCCACCGGCAATTGCCGCGCCCAAATCCGTCAAAATATCCCCAAATAAATTCGAAGTCACCACCACCTGGAAACGTTCCGGCTCCCGGATAAAATGGCAGGCCGCCGCGTCCACCAAACATTCATACGCTTTCACATCCGGATACTCCCCGCTGATTTCATGAAACACCTGATCCCAAAATACCATGGAATAATTCAAGGCATTCGCTTTACTGACACTGGTAACACTCATGCCTTCCCGGCGTGCCAGTTCAAAAGCATACCGCATAATCCGCTCACACCCTTTGCGGGTGAATACACCAATCTGATGTACTTCCTCCTCCAGAGTGCCCGGATTCAGCCACCGGCCTTCCCCAGAATACTCCCCTTCGCTGTTTTCACGGATTACAATCATATTGACATCTTCCTGTTTAACACCGGCCAGTGGACAAGGAGCCCCTTTCAGCAGCCGCACCGGCCGCACATTTACATACTGGTCGAAGCCTTTACGGATTACCAGCAATAGATCTCTCAGGGAAATGTGATCCGGCACCCCCGGAAAACCCACAGCACCCAGATAAATCGCGTCAAACTGCCTTAACTGCTCCAAGCCGTCCTCCGGCATCATCCGGCCTTCTCTCAGATAATATTCGCAACCCCAGGGTAAATAAGTAAACACAAACCGAAAGCTTCCGTCCTGAGACGCCACCGTCTCCAGAATCCGGATTCCTTCTGCCAGAACATCCGGTCCGACACCATCACCGGCAATTACCGCAATCTTATATTCCTTCATCACCCGTTTCCTCCTGGACTTTCCTACACATATCGGGAATTGCAGAAATCCCCATTGAAATCATTTTATTACGTTTTGGCAATAAAAGCAACCATAAGAAAACAGAAAAACCCGGCTATAGAAAAAGATCCTGTGCAGCATTTAAAAATGTACTGCATGGGATCTTTTTCTATTACTTATGCTTCCTTCTTATAATATCTTATTAGCAATAAAGAAAATATTGCACAAAATAGCATTATTAAAGTCATTACAATGCAGTTTTGCATAGCGCCGGTATCTGTCACCAGGGTACCCGTAACCGAAACCGGAATACTTAGTGCTAAGTATTGGAATGTATCTGTTCCAAAAATGGCATATATAAGTGATGGGATGACAAATATAATAATTGAAATCAGAGTAGCTTGAGCCTCTCGCTTGCACCACTTTGAAAGTAACATAATGAAACAGGTTACACACCAAAGGTTGATTAATCGTATCAAATAAACGATCAACAGAAATTCCATAATGGATATATGCAATGGAAATCGGGGAAAAATGGAGAGGCTCTGAACCGGCGCGTGTATATTGGATAAAGATGTTTCTTGATATAACCGGTATACCTCAATGCCATTTATGCACAGCCACACAAAGAAGGTAATCAGAAGATTTACCTTCAACTTATTCATACGCAAATGTGATTTGCCCTTTGCCATCGTATTGAGCAGATTATTAATGCCTGATTGGTTCTCATAGGAGTAACTTCCCGCGATTAAAAGGCATAATGCAGCAAGTGATAATACACCTAATGTATGTTGTTTTGTGAAAGACTCCTCATCCTGCTCTTGATTTATAATAAATCCATACATGCTTTTATAGTTATTCTCAGATAAAATCCAGAGCTTTTCAGATGAAGCTTGTTGACGTATTTGCAGTTCGGAAACCCTGCTTTGTACTTCATATAATGCTGCCTCTTGAAGCAAAGCACTGTCAAACTGACTTGCTTGCTTATAATACTCAGCATAAGAAATCTGCCCCTCAAGATAAGCAGTCTCCGCCTGTGAAAAAGAGTCTTTCTGGGTGTCTATTTCCTCTTGTAAACGTGTTATTTCAGAAATTGTGTTTTGAGTAATTTCGCCTTCTAACTGCGTTAGATATGTTTCTGTTTGCCGTTCTACTTCCGTTCGTGGAATATAAGAAAAGAACTGGAATTTTAGCAGTATAATAAGTAATACGGCAAATACGGGTAGTCCTTTTTGTATAATAAGCAATTTATATAACTCAAACCCGAAAAAGTGTAGACGAGAGATCATATGAGCTTTTATACTTGTCTTCCAACGCAGACGCAATATTAACTTATTACCTGTGATACGTCTTTCACAAAAACAAATCAATAGGGCGAGGATTATACATGGCAATAATAAAATAATAATAACTGGCCTTGCATTTAGCGGATATCCGAAAAGATTTAAATTAAAATACCCAGTAAACATGGGATTAATATGAATGAAAGAAAATAAATTAATATATTTAAGGATATTCAAATAACTTTGTTCAGGAATAGAATTATATAAATAGTACTCCACGCCTAAAATTACAGCGATTAGCAGTATGCTATATTTGATTTCTTTAAAACAACGTAATAGATTCCACATAACGAGCGCAAGTAAAAACGTTGCGCAGAGTCTAAACGCAAAAAAGTAGATTAAGTACTGAAAAATGGAAATGTGCAGAGTACAGGTTTGAAATATGCTAATCGATTGAATGGGCCGACCCAGATCCTGTACCCCTCCAAATAACGCAAAACACTCAACCAGTGTGCTTATATAAAGTAAGGCCATAATAGCAAAGGACAATGTAAATAAAATGAAGATTCGGTTAGCCGCCAGCCAACGGCGCCCACGTGGCAGGGAATGAAACAACTCCCATAACCCTTTGCGTTGATCTTCGCTGAACTTAAGACAAAAGATCATTATGATAATCAAAGACAGATAATCCGGCAGCCGGTATTGTACAAAAGCTGTGATTGCCTGATCTGAGCCAAACTGTATATCTATTTCCTCTAAAGATTGAAAATCTTGGGCTGTTTTTTCGACGTTCCGTAGTGCAAATCCACTTTCGCTTTGTAAGAAACTGAATTTCATCATCCGGTCTTTTCTATCTTGAATTTGAGATAAATATTCAGGGTAATTTATTAACTCCTGAACCTGCTTTAACAATTGGACCACAATTTGTTGCTCATATGAAATGTATTCGTAATCGATTTTATCAAAGCCCCGAGCCAGATCAGGATATGTGTCGTCAAACCCCTCCAGAGTTTCGTACCGTGCTAAAAAGGCATCCATGGCTGAAATTATAGCTTTGCAATTCTTTTGTTTTTCTTCCAGTTGATACTGTATTTCATTAAAATCAATCGATTCTATTTGGCTAATTATCTTTTGATATGTTTGCCCGTACGCAAATATATCATTACAGTAGTTTTCATTCGCTTGCTCTCGGTAAAGCACAATCATATTGAGCAGAATTAAGGCGATAAATATTACGGCATATTTACCATTTACTAATACTCTCCGTAACTCCTGCATAGCCTTCACCCATCACCCAAATAGTATAAATAGACGTCCCTCTAATGTAATATGGTTTGATATCCGCTTACCTTCCGCCGGTAAGTTGTCTCCAACCAGTCTTACATGCAATTTACTATTACCTGCAAAAACATTGGATATTTTATATTGTTCTTGAATCTGGTAATATGCGCTTATAGGATCGTCCAACTCACCAGCGTCAAACTCAAATTCTTTTACCTTGCCCTGGAGTGCAGTGATTAACGCCTCCGACTCCCCCATTTGTATAACCTGGCCTTTTTTCAGAATCACAATTTGATTTGCAATCAGCTCGATATCACTAACAATATGTGTCGCCAAAAATATGATTTTGCCTTTTGAAACAGAAGAAATGTAATTGCGTATCCGTATGCGCTCCTTTGGATCTAAGCCCGCTGTCGGTTCATCTAAGAATAATATCTGCGGATTTCCCAGTAACGCTTGTGCAAGCAATAACCGTTGTTTCATGCCGCCGGAAAATCCGGCGATCTTTTTATTTTTAACTTGCGTGAGATTCGTAACAGACAGCAAGTCATCCATTTGCATCCGGGCATCTTTTTTTCGCAGTTCTTTTAGCTCGGCAATATAGTACAAAAATGCGGCGGCTGTCATATGGTCATATAATCCTTGTTGTTGAGGCATATAGCCAATTAGTCTTCTATAGCGGACACCTAAATGGAGGATATCCTCTCCATCTAAAAGTATCTGGCCGCTATCACGCCTGATATTATCTGTTAACAGGTTAAGCAATGTAGTCTTCCCTGCTCCATTTGCACCCAGAATGCCATAGATCCCTTCGCCTAAGCAAATAGACAAATTATTCAGCGCCGTTATATTGCCATATTTTTTACACAAATTTTTTATTTCTATTCTCATGGTAATACCTTCGCTCCAAGTTCAACTTCTATTAAGCCTTCCTCTTGATTAGGTATCGGTAAACAAAATATATTCGTATCATTAAATTGGAATTGCTTATCATTGAAATAATAATCAATTAGCTCAGAAGCAGTACCAATACAAAACACTTTATCGGAAGTACTGGCCACTAATGAAAAATCAATGAAGCCTTTATTCGTATAAATGCTCCCAATAGGAATTTTATCCACTAACATACCTTGATAATCATAGACATATATCGTATATTCAGAAGCATCTTGGGAATTTAAAATGCTAATTGAGGTATTAATATAGATATAGTTATCATCAAATGTTGCATACCCATATTGCGACTTATCCGTTATTCCAACAATCTTTGTATATTTTCCGTCAGAAAAGTTATACATCCATATACCATTCCCGCACAAATAATAATATATTGCACTTTTATTAATATACCATCCATTCAATCCAACATCTTTAGACACCCAATCTTCATTAATAGAATCTATAGACCATATCCGTTCAAATTTGTTATCTAATAGGTCATATGCGTAAAATTCCTGTACATAATTTTGGTTTTCTGTGCAAACATATACATTATCTCCATCCGCCCACAAAATGAAATAAATTTCATTAACATTACTAAACTCATATACTTTCTCTTTTTTATTTTTATCGTTTAAAGAAATGGAGTATAGGCATAGATTCTCAACAAAATAAATATTTCCTCTGTGTATTATATAAGTAGAAGAAAGCTCATTCGTATATGTAACTATTTGCTTTCGATTGCTTCCATCTAATTCCATTGAATATATATCATTATACTTGCCGCTAGTTAAATAATATAATTTATTGTCATTATATGCTAATTGCTCTGACGGTACAAAAGCATTGCAGTCATAATTATCATGCTTACATTCTAATTTACTACATACAATAGTTGTTTCCATACTGCTTTTTTCTATGTAATACAAAAAAGAATTTTTCAAAAAGAAAAAGCCTTTGTCATTTTCACATGCTATAAAGCCTCCAAAATTCCCATTATGGAAATTCTTTTGAAAATCTGATCCAAATATATATTCATCTCCATTAACATTATCAATATTTTCTTTTTTACATGATGTTAAAAATAGTAATGAAAATAATAGAAATAAGACAACTCTTCTCATTTACCCCCCCTTGTAAAAGATATACTATAATACTTTTTTCATTATGAGATGCCTCACTTTCTTTCTTAGATAATTATGATGCCACATATTGCTTTAGTTTTAGACGTTACAATTACCATATTGCAAGATTAGTATATCTTATGTATAAATTTATCATTATTAAATAATTATGTCAAACAGTTTTTAAGACTTGCAAATTACCATAATCGAAATTTTTTGCGCGGAAGGATTCATTACTTCAGTATATCAATCAAATCTTTCTTTGCTGCAACTGAGGCGGGCATTACACTAAAAATAAGACCAATTAATGTAGATACAGAGATAGCTAGCATAATTGTAAATAAATCGATGGATACGGGAAATGGTAAAAATAAGGAAATGATAGAAGCAAAAATCATTCCTAAAGTATAACCAATGCCCCCACCAGTCATCGTAATGGTCAATTTATTGCAAAAAATAAATTGAAAATAAATAATAGCAATTTAGTAACAATAATGATTTTTAATGCTTTTTTATCCTTGATATTATAAATAGAAAAAGATAAAAAGATCACTAATTCAAGAATTGAAGACAGTACTATTATTAAATTAAATGCGTGAGGGAAAAAATCTAAAGAGAATAGAGCGAAAACATATGTTAATGTGCCCGCCACTAGTTGTGTTATTAAAATTTCCTCTTCCCATCCATTTGATGCTTTACATATTTTCAATGCTACCTTAAATATAATAAAAGCAACAAAAATTAATAGTAATTGACCGACACTTCCTATTGCAATAGAAAAGATAACCCTTGTCGTTGAACTCATTTCAAGCGCTTCGAAACTATTGTTCAACAATAGCTGCAAATCTTGATTAGTATTTACCACTGCAAAAAACATTAAATTAGCTGCTATTAAAAACGGCAATAAAAATATGAGAAGTGAACCTATAGATGATTTTTTTTTCATTCTTAACCTATTCCTTTCTTTTAATCAACACCAAGTTAGAGGGAAGACATTAAACTTTGTGCGTTATTTTTTAATAATCCTTTTTATCCTGTAGCTATTTTAAAAAACATGAAATATGATTCAATTTCATTCTGCTAAACACTCGTGTGTACTTCACACAATTTATCCCTTGTTAATAATAATTTCGATAGTCTATTATCAAATCTTTGACTCAAAATTCCATGATGAATAATAATTGTAGATACTCCCTCATCTGTTAGTTGAAGACAATTATCGATTATAATATCCCTACTATGTATATCTATTGAACTTAATGTTTCATCTATCGCAATAAAATCCCAATGTTTTCTTGCAAAAATCAAAGAACAGCCTACCTTTAAAGTCATACCTAGCGAAGCTTTTTCAGCTAATGTATATAATTGTTCTTCATTAAATATAGTATGGATACCTTTTTTTATATCATCATTAATTCTAATTCCATGTAGAGCATATAAAAGCTGGATATTTTCATAAATAGTTAAATATTTTTGAGTCAGACTTTTATCTGGCAAGTAAAGTATTTTCTTATTGTCACTTTTAAAAATACCAGAAGTAAATGGCTCAAATTTACATAAACACCGCATTAAAGTACTTTTCCCACTTCCATTTTTTCCTGCTAAAAAGTATACTTCGTTTTTAAAATAGTAAGATATATTAGAAAAAACTTCTTTATTTAGATATTTTTTTTCACATCTTTCAAGATACATGTTCATCTCATTCATCTCATCCTTTCCTATAACAATCCCTCTATTAATCCTCCGACAACAATACCAATACAAAAATATTGATAAAAGAATCTATCCATTTCTCTACACATTTCTCTGCTCCTTTAAATATATTAAAAATGTAGCACATACTATAAGCATATAAAAGATATGTGAAGAAATACCTTTCCTGGATAAAAATTCCGGAATGATAACTATTGATGTAATAGGTATCATCAATAAATACTCAAGAAATTTTGTGTTTACTTTTTCTCTTCTAATAACTATCTTTTTTACTAGAAGGAAATATTCAAATCCCATTAAATTGATTAATGATATAGTAGCTAAGCATTCCAGCACTATGGTTAAATTTAATTCACTAAACTTTAATAGTATCGAAAAAATTAAGCTAAAACTACTAAAAGATAGTACTTTTTTAAATTGTTCAGAAATAAAATATCTTTCTCTTGGTTTAAGAGGCATATGATAATATCCATAATATATTGCACTTGTTTCCTCTAAATTATGATATTGTTTGTCATACATAATTCCTAAATCGAACAATAAAAATCCAAGAATACTTAGATTTGCATAAAGGAATGGAATCCTTCTTTCTACAATAATGAATAATACTATCATCACAAGTACACCGATATACTTTTTGAATGAAAATCTTTCAAAATACTTAATAAGCATTGATATTATTACCTTGTTTTCATTTAAAGAGTTTTCATATATAGTATTTTTCAAATTTATGCGGTAACGCATTTTATGCCAATTATAAATGTAATAACAAATAATTATTATTGAAATTACTAATGCCAGTATTTTTACAAAAATTGATAAATTAAAATAGATACATAGACAGAGTAAAACGAAAGAGCCAATAAGCATAATTTTCATTACTAGTAAATGTGGTAACTCTAATAAATATATTCCGATTTGTATGACTATAATTGTTATATAATGTATACTAATAGACACATTTAAAAATAGCCCTATTATTAAATGTGTCTATTAGTATACATTATATAACAATTATAGTCATACAAATCGGAATATATTTATTTGTATTCTATAAAAATAATCCTCTTTTTATAAGTGGTTTG
>Ga0154000_1000047_pt1 | contig 41154 bp, 34 predicted proteins | sample TSNC084MetaG_FD_104674 | JGI IMG/M metagenome (GOLD analysis project Ga0154000, IMG submission 104674) | Attine ant fungus gardens microbial communities from North Carolina, USA - TSNC084 MetaG | ecosystem: Host-associated > Fungi > Mycelium > Unclassified | place: USA: North Carolina, Lumber... | reverse complement strand
GCCATGGCAGTCAGGCCAAGCCACATGCTCCGTCCCCGGCTGAAGATCACCTCGCCAATGATGAGGGAGGCCAGTGCGATTACAATGGAGCCGCTGCCCATCTGGACATCGGCAAAGCCCTGATATTGAGCGATTAACCCGCCGGAAAGCCCCACCAAGGCATTCCCCAATACAAAACCCAGCACCTTGCTCCGGTCTGTATTGATTCCCTGAGCCCGGGCCATTTGGGGACTCCTTCCGGTCGCCCGCATGGCGCACCCCAGCTCTGTATGCAAAAACCAGTACAGGCCCACAACCACTGTCACCGTACAGGCGCCTCCCGCCACAAGGGCGGCCTGGTTTTTGGAGCATCCGGCGTCCATGAGGGGGGAGAGGATGGTTCTCACGCGCAGCAGGGACAGGTTGGAGCTGCCCAGCATCACCCTGATGTTGATGGAATACAGGGCGATCATCGATAAAATCCCCGCAAGAAGCGCCGGAATTTTCAGCGCCACATGCAGCAGCGCGGTCACAAGCCCCGCCAGAGCCCCCGCCCCCATTGCCGCCGCCGTGGCCAGGAGGGGACTGCCGCCCTGCTGCAGGATCACCGCGGCCACAGAGGCCCCCAAAACAATGGCCCCCTCCAAGGTCAGGTCCGCCACATCCAGCACCCGGTAGGTGATGTAAATGCCCAGCGTGGTGACGGACCAGAGCAGTCCCAGAGCCATTGCGCCCAGTATAATATTCTCCATACCGCAGTCTCCTCCTGTTCAGTCAGCGTTAAGATTCCGGATAGACAACGCAGCTTGCATACTGCTCCGGGACCACGTAGCCGATTTCCTCCGCGATCTCGCCGTTGATGGTTACCGCATCGCTATTTTGGGCGTATTGGATGGGCATCTGGCCCGGATCGGCCCCCTGCATCACCTGAATGGCCATCAGGCCGGTCTGGTAGCCCAACTCATAGTAATTGATACCCATGGTGGCAAGGCCGCCTTCCAGCACCATGGTGTCCGCTCCGCACACCGTGGGGATCTTCGCCTCAGTGGTCACACCGCCCACGGTGGCCATGGCGGAGGCCATGGTGTTATCTGTGGGAATATATACCGCATCGCACTTGGACACCAGAGAGAGCATGGCCTGCTGCGCCTCACTGCTGTTGGTGATCGTGACCTCTGTCCAGGCAAGCCCCATGGCCTCAATGGCCTCCTTGGCCAGCTTGATCTGCAGGACGGAGTTATCTTCGCTGGAGTTGTAGGCCAGGCCGATGGTCTGCACCCCGGGTACCAGGTCGGCAATCAGCTGAATCTGGGCAGCCACGGGATTCATGTCGCTGGTTCCGGTGAGGTTGCCCCCGGGCGCCTCGTCCGAGTCCACCAGCCCCGCCACGGGATAGCTGGTTACCGCGGTGGCCAGGATGGGAATTTCCGTGGTCTTTCCGGCGATGGCCTGGGCCGCGTCCGTTGCAATGGCCAGCACCATATCCACCTTACGGCTGACAAAGCGGTCGGCGATGGTGGAGAGGTTTGTGGTGTCCCCCTGGCCGTTTTGCAGGTCGTATACCACGTTGTCATACCCGTTGTCCTTCAGCGCCTGAACAAATCCCTCGTAGCACTGGTCCATAGCAGGGTGTTCCATATACTGGATCACACCGATGGTGTACGTCTCTCCCTGCCCCGAAGATGCCCCGGAACCGGACGCAGGGCCTCCACTTGATGCGGCCGGAGAGCCGCCTTGGCCGCAGCCCGCCAAAAGGGCCAGGGAGAGCGCAAGCGCGGAGAGCCTTTGGATTTCTTTTCTGCCTGTGTTCATGTCTGTTACCTCCAATTTCATTTCTTCGTCCGGAGGCATAAAAAAAACGTCCCCCGGCTCATTTAGCCAGAGGACGAGTATCCACCCGTGTTACCACCTCTATTTACCGGCACCTCACGGCAACCGGCCTTAGCGGGTATCCGACAATACCCTTCTCGATAACGGGAGACCCCGGCACCGCTCTACTCGGCATAACGCCTTTCCTCGGGCAGCTCAAGAGATGAAATTTCAGTCAGTGGCCGTCTGTTCCCTCTCACCAACCGGGAACTCTCTGAAAGGCGGTAGCCCACAGCCTACTTTGTCTCTGTCGTTGCTGTTGTGCTTATTTTAAACACACCTATCTCTTTTGTCAAGATGTATTTTCGTAAAAAATTTTCATTGCCTGATCAATGTGATGCCTCCTGTGCATACTATGAAAGCAGGCCATGTTGTGCAACATACAAGGGCGCTGCCTTCTGTGCCCACTTCAACTTTGTAATAGGCCATAGAAATATTCAAGAAAGGGATTGTATTTTTGACCTTTGTCGTGTAAACTGAAACAAGATCAGATTTCGTAGGAGGGATCTACCGTGAAAACAGCCCGTTTTGTATTAAAAATTGTGGCCTTGTCCCTGTCCATTGCTGCGGTGGCATGTGCCATTGTTGCCTATTGGGATAGGCTGACCCATGTAACCACCTGCGCTGCCAGTAAGCTCAAAGCAAAGACCAAGTTCAACTCCGAATATGACGATTACGAAGAATAATGCACAACTCCAATGCGCTGTCGGCCGGAACCCCCGGCGGCAGCGCCCTTTTTTGCCTATATCTCCTTGTGGGACGGGGACAATTGTGGTATCATATCCGCAGAGCGGATTATGATACCGGGCGATTGGCGCGATTTGCTCCTTTTGCTTCACAAAAGGACCGAAAACGATGCCATATACCACAAATGCTCCGCATTTATGATATCATATCTGCAACCAAGGAAGAAAACGCAATGATACTGAGGAGGGACTGCGGCCATGCGGCACTTGATTGATTTCGGTGATGTGACCCGGGAAGCGTGGGATACGCTGTATCAGCGGGCCAGCGAAATGATGGATGCGCCGGAGCAGTTTATCGACATTTGCCGCGGAAAAGTGGCCTGCTCTATGTTTTACGAGCCGTCCACGCGCACCAATTTCTCCTTTCAGACCGCCATGCTCCGCCTTGGCGGAACCGTGTTCGGCTTTGCGGATCCCAACTCCTCCTCCGCGGCGAAGGGCGAAAATTTAAAGGACACCATCAAAATGGTCTCCGGCTACGCCGATGTCGTCATCCTGCGCAGCCCTCAGGAGGGGGCGGCCAAAGCGGCTGCCCTCTATTCCAACGTCCCCATCATCAACGCCGGAGACGGCGGACACATGCACCCCACCCAGACAATGGCGGATCTGACCACTATCACCCGGCTGCGCGGCGGGGTGGACGGGCTCTCTATCGGACTTTGCGGCGATTTGAAAAACGGGCGCACCGTACACTCTTTGATCAAGGCCCTGGAAAAGTTCCAAGATATTCAGTTTTTCCTCATCTCTCCCCGGGAACTGGCCATTCCAGAGTATCTGCGCACCTTCATGCGTGAGCGCAACATGCGCTTTACCGAGGTAACCGGCCTGGAACCGGCAATTCCTCAACTGGATGTGCTGTACATGACCCGGATCCAAAAAGAGCGGTTTGTCGACCCGCTGGAATATGAACGCAACCGCGGAATCTATATCCTGACCCGGCGCAAGCTGGAGCGGGCAAAGGAGAACCTTTTGGTCATGCACCCCCTCCCCAGAGTGGACGAAATTTCCATTGATGTGGATGATGATCCCAGGGCAGTCTACTTTGACCAGGCCCGCTACGGCATGTTTGCCCGCATGGCCCTGTTGGAGTGCCTGACACTGCAGCCCAGAGCCGAGCGCCTTGACGCGGTGGAAATCGGATCAAAACCCATCTGCCGCAATCCGCGCTGCATTACGCAGAGCGAACGGTACCTCCCGCCTCTGGTAAGGCGCGAAGGCAGCATAGACTGCTGCGCGTTTTGTGACGCCACCCTGCAGTGATCCCCCAATTCCCAGCATGACAGCCTCCCCGCACCTCTCCCGGCTCCAAAATCCCCGCTTCCTATTTCATAGTAAAAGGAAAAAATATGTTGACAACAGCCTTGGAAATATGCTATCATTTCAAAGCTGATGTGCTGAAACAGTCGCAGTATCTCATGCGGGTGTAGTTCAATGGTAGAATTCCAGCCTTCCAAGCTGGTCGCGTGGGTTCGATTCCCATCACCCGCTCCATAAGCGCCTGTAGCTCAGGTGGATAGAGCAACTGCCTTCTAAGCAGTGGGTCAGGGGTTCGAGTCCCTTCAGGCGTGCCATTTCCCAGGCAGGCGTGTGTGTTCTCGAGAATGCGGTTTTGCGCCGCATCATATGGTGGGTATAGCTCAGTTGGTTAGAGCACCGGATTGTGGTTCCGGGTGTCGAGGGTTCGAATCCCTTTATCCACCCCATACATCTCGAGGCTGACGGGCCGGAGCCTAAGCTCCGGCCTTCTCTGTATCAGAGATCTTCCTAGAGAAAGCCCAACATAGGGGTGTAGCCAAGTGGTAAGGCAAGGGACTTTGACTCCCTCAGTCGCTGGTTCGAGTCCAGCCATCCCTGCCAAATGCGCGCGGTGGACCGGACACCCCCGCCTGTACGGTTTCCTTGCGCCATATGACCCGTTAGCTCAGTCGGCAGAGCACCTGCCTTTTAAGCAGGGTGTCCGGAGTTCGAATCTCCGACGGGTCACCAGTTGAAACCCTGCAGCGTCAGGGTTACGGGCGATAGGGGTATTGCAAGCGGAGGATAGCGTCTTAGCTATCCTCCGCTTGGTTTTGTTTGTATTACAAACAGGGAGCTTGCAGCCATCAGTGAAAAGCTATATACTGACATGCGTAGAGATTTATATATTATACGAAAAGGAGCGCAGCTATGAAAATTCAAGAGGTACCATTTTGCACGATTGACTGGAGCACCGTGACACCCACCATACACGCAGGAATAAACGGGGAAGCACTTTGGCGTACTTTTGAAATGGGGAATATTCGGGTGCGTATGGTTGAATACACGCCTGGCTATCTGGCTGACCATTGGTGCAGTAAAGGACATGTTCTGCTTGTAATGGAAGGTGAACTGGTCACTGAATTGGATGATGGAAGAAAATTTGTTTTAACACCCGGAACAAGTTATCAAGTTGCGGATGATGCAAATCCTCATCGCTCCTATACTGAAGGTGGCGCAAAGTTATTTATTGTTGATTAAGCTGTCGATGATTAGCATTATCGTTATGAGAGGGACACAATTTGCACTCCTCTAAACTATCCCTATCAGGATACAGTATCTTTCCAAAGGCTGCTTGGGTATCGTTCAGCTTCGAGCCGATCGAACACTTGTGACTGCAGGTATATTCGAATGTTTGTCTCTCCCGCTCCAGCCGAAAACCGCTCCTGTCCTGGGATTCCATATACAAACGCCCGGTATCGTGCTATAATGAATCAAATACCAGAGATAGAAAGGAAGTGATTCCCTTGATGCATTCCACTGAACTGACTGGCAGCAAGAGAGAATGTGTGGCACTGATCGCGCATGACAATAAAAAGCAGGATATTGTAGACTGGTGTGATTGGAACTGTGAATTGCTGAAGCAATATGACTTATGCGGCACCGGCACCACATCGAAGCTGATCACAGAGAGAACCGGCCTTGAAGTCCATGCGTATAAAAGCGGCCCTCTCGGCGGCGACCAGCAAATCGGGGCTGCCATTGTAGAAGGGAAGATTGACATATTAATTTTCTTCTGCGACCCCCTGACCGCGCAGCCGCACGATCCGGATGTTAAGGCACTCTTGCGCATCGCCCAGCTGTATGACATTCCGATGGCAACAAACCGCTCCACCGCCGATTATGTGATTAGTTCCGCGCTGATGAAAACCACACACGAATAAAAAATGACATCCCCGGCCAGGATTGTCCTCTGGCCGGGGATGTTTTATCGCCCAGCGCAGCACATTCGCGCTATTCAGGCAATCACATCCTACAAGGTATTGTAAATGATCATGAACCTGGACGCGCGAGTATGACTGCACGTACTGTATTTGATCGACTAAATCAGGCCGTTTTTTTCATGAACAGGCGACTGCCTTCTCTCACGTTCGGCTCGGGCGTTGAGATAGCATTTCACCGCTTGCACCCGACCCCGCTCCTCCCGGCGCAGGCGGATCACAGTCTCCTCCCTGTGCTTTTTCCGCAGGTTGATACACAAGACTGCGCTAACAATCCCGCTGACCAATAAAACAGCGTAAAAGCTGATTCCCCTGGCCGCCAGCATAGCTGGGGTTACAAGCCCCGCTCCAAAGATAGGGGCAAACACGGCCAAAAAGCCCCCCTCTGCCGGCCCCACCGCCCCCGGCAAGGGGATATTGCACACGGCCAAGGTCAACAGCGCTTGGGTGCCAATGACCTCCGCCGCACTGGAATTGCTAAGCCCAAAGGCCAAATAAACGGCATAGGGCACGGCAAACAGCGCCGTGAGCTGAAGAAAGCAAATTCCCAGCAGGAAAAGCGTCAACCCCGGATTTGCCCGGATGCAGGCCGCGCCGGCGGCATATTGAGTCAGCTGGCTTTCCAGCTTCTCCTGCGCGGCAACAGGATTTTTCACCACGCGCAGCTGAACCAGCACGGACAGCACGGTTTCGCAGACACGCCCTGTCACCTTGGGCAAAAACATGAGCGAGAGCATTCCCGCCGTCAACAGGATCATCATACCCGCTCCGTAGAGCAGCAGCAACCCAAACCCGCCGGAGAGCGCTTGCCGCAACGAGGGCATAAAAATCCACACACCCGCGCCATAGAGCATTGTCACTGTCTGGTAGCAGATGGCAATGAGCATCATATTCAAAGCTCCGTGGGCGGCTGGAATCTTGTCCCGGCTCATACACCAGATCTGCGCCGGCTGGCCGCCGCTGGCTGATGGGGTGATCGAGCTGACAAAGCAGCCCACAAAAGAATAGCCCATGCAGCGCAGCATAGAACACCGGTGTCCCAGCCGTTTTAAAATGCGCTTGGTGCACAGAGCTTCACAGCCAATGTAGACCAGCATCAGCCCAAGCCCCAACAAAATATAGCCCGGCTTCATCTGGCGCAGCACGGCAAGTACTTGCGTCAGCGGCTGATGCCGGAACACCAAATATCCGGTTACCGCAATTAGTATCCCCAGCAGAAAGAAGGACAATCCCTGTTTTTTCAGCGACATTCGGCATTCACCTCCATGCTTTGCTCAATGGCGGAAATGAGACAATGGATCGACTCCTCTTCCAACTTCTCCCTCCACTCCCGAATAGCCTGCCTGGCCCCTGCCAGCGCTGTATCATGAAAGAGAAGCTGCGAAATATCTTCCACACTGCACATCCCCTGAGTCACCCAGCCAACCCCGGCCGCTTGCAGCCAGCGGGCGTTCTCCTTCTCCTGGTGGAGCTTGGGCTGCCAGGCCAAAAGGGGCAGCTCGGCAAACATGCTCTCAAACAGTGTAATCCCCCCCGGCTTTGTCACCAGCAGATCGGCCCGGGCCATGTATCGCGCAACCCAGTGGGTATATCCCACCGCCTCTATGTTTTCATACGCACCATGCAACCGCTGGAAAAGCTTTTGATTTTTCCCCGTAATCACGGTAGTGTGAACACCCCGCAACGCGTTCAGTTTCTGATAAAAGGAGCTCTCCATAGGCAGCATTCCAAAACCGCCGCCCATGATGAGAAGCTGCCGCTGCTCTCTCCCCCGGGAGTATGACAGCGCACGAAACTGCTGTCCCACGGGGATTCCGGTGACAAAGAGCTTTTCCCCGGGCACCCCCTTGGCCTGAAATCTGCGGCGCACCTCCCAGCTGGGCAACAGGTAACAGTCGGTTTCAGCGCAAATCCACTCCGGGTGGTCACTGATATCTGTGACGCAGGTAACCAGAGGGATATCCAACCCGGTCTTTTGCCGAAGCTGCCCGCACAGGTGAGCGCAGAAAGGATGGGTGGAAATGATAAGATCCGGGCGCCGTTTTTCCACCAGTTCCAACAGCTTATCCAGAAATAGCACGTCCAGCGGGTTGGAGGAGTCCGATTGGCTGTACCGGATAAGCTTGTAGTACATGTTAAACAAGTCGCTGGCATGGGTGACCAGCAAATGAAATCCACGGTACATATAAGGAGAGAGAGAGGGCATGGCATAGGCCGGAAAATCCTCCACCACCACATCCGCCGCCGGAACCGACCGCGTCAGCTCCGCGGCCAGCGCGCCGGCCGCGGACGCGTGGCCCATGCCAAACCTTCCGGTCAAAATCAGGATATTCACAACGTTTCCTCCCTTACACAATCCCCATTCGTCTTCCAGTTAACGTTATCGTACCACTCCTTTGTTAAAATTGAACTATCCCTCTTCTTAATTTTTTTTTAATTTTAGCTTTTTGATTGCGGCTGATCGTGTTTCTTCCCGGCTTTCACAATTTTTTGCCTGCTATCCATTGACTTTTTCATACTCTGTATCGCTCAAAAGCAGGGCGCTCACCACCGTAACCGGTGAGCGCCCTGCTGCCCTCGCGGCTTATACCGTTCCCCTTACTTTCACATAAAAATCGTTCTCTGCGTTCTTGACTTTTCCTGTCCCGTTTGAAACAATGGTTTCAACTGATTGTTTGATTGTTTCGGAGGTAATCATTATGCTGCAACGCGAACTTCTTTTCGCGCTCATGGGCACCGGCTTCACCTTTCTGGCCACGGTGCTGGGGGCCGCGTTGGTGTTTCTCCTACGGAAAGAGATGTCCGGCTCCACCCAGCGAATCTTTTTGGGATTTGCCGCGGGGGTAATGATCGCCGCCAGCGTGTGGTCGCTGCTGATTCCGGCCATAGAGCAGGCTGAGTCGGCGGGTGACAGCCCCCTGCTCCCTGTAGGCGGCGGCTTTATGCTGGGCGGTGTTTTCCTGCTTTTGCTGGACCATCTTCTGCCCCACATACACCTGAACAGCAACGAGGCGGAGGGCCTGCACACCAACTGGAAGCGCACCACCATGCTGGTGTTGGCAGTCACATTGCATAACATCCCGGAAGGAATGGCAGTGGGGCTTGCCTTTGCCGCGGCGGCGCAGGACACCCAAAGCAGCGCTTTGGCCGGCGCCATTGCCCTTGCAATCGGAATGGCGCTGCAAAACTTCCCGGAGGGCGCCGCCATCTCCCTTCCCCTGCGCTCGGAAGGACTCAGCCGCATCCGCTCCTTCTCCTATGGCGCGTTATCCGGAATCGTAGAACCAATTTTTGGCCTTCTCACCGTTTTGATCGCTGCCAGCGTCAGCGGCATCATGCCCTGGATTTTGTCCTTTGCGGCAGGGGCCATGATCTATGTGGTCGTGGAGGAGCTGATCCCCGGGGTGCAGGCGGGCGAACACTCCGATACGGGCGCCATGAGCGTCATGGCCGGATTCGCCATTATGATGATGCTGGATGTCATATTGGGATAGGCCGCTCTGCTTCCACATAAGAGGAGCAAAAACCGCAATGTTGTTATGTTGCGGTTTTTGCTCCTCTTTCATGAAAACTCTACCGATTGGAACCCATAAAAAATATAAAACAACGCACAAAACCATAACCACGAAAAGCCCAAGTTGTCACATCCCACCTCTTGCCTTCCACTCCGCGATCACCTGGCGGGCCGCCTGTGGCATGCGGCAGCCCGCGTCCATGCTCCGCTTTTGCAGGCTGTGGTGGGCCTCCTCCTCTGTCATGCCCTTGTGTTTTATGAGCAGGTCCTTTGCCTGCTCCACCAGATCCTGTTCCGCCGCGGAGCGGTGCGGGCGGAGCAGGCGCTCCACCCGGTGGCCAAATTGCAGCAGCAGGCGCACAGTCATGAGCATCTCCTCTTTGCTGATTGGGGTCTCCATCTTCACCACATCCCGGCTGGCGCACAGGTCCAGCTGGTGTTTTGGCCCAATCATCAGCATGGAGCAGACGGGCGGCAAATCCTCACACAGCCATTCCGCCATGCCATCGGACAGATGACAGCCGCACACCACACAGTAGACCTGCTGCGCCACCAGGGTGCGCCGCAGCTGTGTGCCCGAGCGGCAGATCACGCATTTGCCCACGCCTCCGGTTTCCAGGATATCCCGCACCTTTTGGGCCAACTGATCACGCTCAAAGGCAACAATAATTGTATCCACCCCACAGCACACCTCCCCCAACACCTGCCGGCGATCAATAAGTCACCAGATACTTCTCCACTTCCCAGCTGGAAACACGGGTGCAGTACTCATGCCACTCCTTCATCTTTCCTGCAATGTAATGCCGCGCGACATGCTCCCCCAGCACATCCATCAAGAAGGTATCCTGTTCCAGCGCCTCCAGCGCACCCTCCAGCGTATCAGGCAGGGGGGCGATATTGTGTCTCAGGCGCGCCTGCTCATCCATTTCGTAAATATTTCCCGTAATCTCCGGGGGGGGCGCCAATTCCCGCCGAATCCCATCCAGTCCCGCTGCCAGACACACGGCAATGGCCAGATAGGGGTTACAGGAGGGGTCAGGACTGCGCAGCTCCACCCGGGTGGACTGCCCCCGCGCCGCGGGAATACGGATGAGCGCAGATCGGTTGGAGGCTGACCAGGCCCGGTAGCACGGGGCCTCGTACCCCGGGACCAGACGCTTGTAGGAGTTTACCAGAGGGTTTGTGATGGCGGTAATCCCATTGATATGCTCCAAAATCCCCGCGATAAACGCATATGCGATCTTTGACAGCTTCCGCTCGCCCCGGGGATCGTAAAACACGTTTTCCCCATCTTTTGTCAAGGACATGTTAATGTGCATCCCCGACCCGGCAATGCCAAAAATGGGCTTTGGCATAAACGTGGCGTGCAATCCGTTTTTCTGCGCCACCGTCTTCACTGTCAGCTTAAATGTCATAATTTTATCCGCCGCGTCCATCGCTTCTACATACTGAAAGTCAATTTCATGCTGTCCGCCGGCCAGCTCGTGATGGCTGGCCTCAATTTCAAATCCCATCTCCTCCAGAAACATACAAATTTCCCTCCGGGTGGATTCCCCGTGATCCAGCGGCCCCAGGTCAAAATAGCCCGCCTCGTCCCCGGTCACGGTGGTGGCGCGGCCCTTCTCGTCCGTCTCAAACAGAAAAAATTCCAGCTCCGGCCCGATGTTAAAGGTGTCAAAGCCCATCTCCCGGCACTGTGCGATCGCACGCCGCAGCACATTCCTCGGATCTCCCACAAAGGAAGTTCCATCCGTGTTGTGCACATCACAAATCAGGCGGGCCACCCGCCCCCGGGCAGGGCGCCAAGGAAAAATGGTAAAGCTGTTTAGATCCGGGTAGAGATACTGGTCAGATTCGTTGATCCGGGTAAAACCCTCTATGGAGGAGCCGTCAAACATCAACTCATTGTTGACCGCCCTTTCAATTTGGGAGGCGGTGATTGCCACATTTTTCAGTTGCCCAAAAATATCCACAAATTGCATTCGGATAAACTCAACATCCTCCTCCCGCACGATGCGGATGATGTCTTCCCTGGTGTAGCCCACAGTGAAAACGCCCCTTTCTCCTCTGGCTTTCCCCGCCTTGGAGGAAACCATTTTATAGTGAAATTATACACATCCCACCCAAACTGTCAAGCGCTCCCACCCAATTTCGCTGATGGGAGGCGCCCGTCTTGTTTCTTTTTCCATATACAGCCCATCTCTGACACACTGATTCCGGTCAACTGCACGAAAATAAAAAAAGACTTGCAAAACCTGCTCAAATGCGTTACACTAAATGAGGTAAAAGCTTCGCGGCGGGATGCCGCAATCAGTTTTTTTAGATGACAGCAAGGAAGCTGCGGCAAGGGTGCATTATACCTTTGCCGTTTTTTTGTGGCCTTTTTCGCTGTGGCATCAATCGATGTGGAAGGGAAAGATGAGCGATGAGTGACAAAATCACAGAAGTATTCGGATGTAACGTGTTTACCAATGAGGTCATGCGCCAGCGCCTGCCGAAGAAAGCCTATCTTGAGGTCAGGGATGTGATGGAGCACGGCGGCAATATCACCATGGTAACCGCCGATGTGGTGGCCAACGCGATGAAGGATTGGGCGCTGGAAAAGGGCGCCACCCACTATACCCACTGGTTCCAGCCGCTCACCGGCACCACGGCGGAAAAGCACGACTCCTTCATTACCCCTCCCAAGGATGGCACGACCATGCTTCAACTCACCGGAAAGCAGCTGATCATGGGCGAGCCGGACGCCTCCTCCTTCCCCTCAGGCGGTCTGCGCGCCACCCACTATGCCCGCGGCTATACCGCTTGGGACATGACATCCCCCGCCTTTGTAAAGGAGATGTCCTGCGGCACCATTTTGTGTATCCCCACTATCTTTGTCTCCTACAACGGAGATTCCCTGGATAAGAAAACCCCGCTCCTGCGCTCTATGGAGGCCATTAACAGCCAAGCGCTGCGCATCCTGCGTCTCTTTGGCAATACAGATGCCAAACGAGTCATCGCCTCAGTGGGGGTGGAGCAGGAATACTTCCTCGTTGACCGGGAGAAGTACTTAAAACGCCGGGACCTGATTTACACCGGGCGTACCTTGTTCGGTGCGCCCGCTCCAAAAGGGCAGGAGCTGGAGGACCAGTATTTCGGAGTCATCCGCCACCGTGTAGGTAAATTTATGGCCGACCTGAACCAGGAGTTGTGGAAACTGGGTATTCCGGCCACCACCCAGCACAACGAGGTGGCCCCGGCCCAGCATGAGATGGCTCCCATCTATAGCATCTGCAGCATCGCCGCCGACCAGAACCAGCTGGCTATGGAGACCATGAAGCGTGTGGCCACCCGCCACGGCCTGGTCTGTCTGCTCCATGAGAAGCCCTTTGCCGGCGTCAACGGCTCAGGCAAACACAACAACTGGTCCATCGGCACCGATCTGGGGGAAAATCTGCTGGATCCCGGCGAAACCCCCAATGAAAATCTGCAATTTCTACTTGTCCTATCCTGCATTATCAAGGCTGTGGACAGACACGCCGACCTGCTGCGCCAGTCCGCTTCCTGCGTAGGCAATGAGCACCGCCTGGGCGCGCAGGAGGCTCCTCCCGCCATCATCTCCATCTTCCTGGGCGATCAGTTGGACGATGTGGTAAACCAGATTGTGGCCAACGTGGACTCTATCAAGCTGCTCGCCTCCGGAAAGCTGGACAGTGGGGTATCCACCGTCCCTATCCTCACAAAGGACGCGACAGACCGCAACCGTACCTCTCCCTTCGCCTTCACAGGTAATAAATTTGAGTTCCGTATGGTGGGCTCCTCCGACTCCGTGGCCGACCCAAACACCACGCTGAATACCATTGTGGCGCAGGCCCTCTGTGACGCCGCCAACGTGCTGGAGCAGGCCGGGGATTTCACCAGCGCCTGCACCAAACTCATCCACGATAACATGGTGGCCCACAGCCGCGTTGTCTTTAACGGCAACGGCTACTCCGATGAGTGGGTGGAGGAGGCCGCCCGCCGCGGTCTGCCCAATCTGAAATCCATGGTGGACGCGGTTCCCGCACTGGTCACCCCCAAGGCGCTTGAGATGTTCGGCAAATTCAACGTATACTCCCCCTCGGAGCTGGACGCCCGGGCAGAAATTATGTATGAAAACTATGCCAAGGTACTGAAGATTGAGGCCAAGACCATGACCCACATGGCGGGCAAGCACTACATTCCGGCGGTCATTACCTACACAACCCGCCTGGCCGAGTCCATCACCAGTATCTCCGCCGCCTGCCCGGAGTGTGACCTGAGTGTGCAGCGTGCGCTCTTAAGGCACTGCAGCAGGCATCTGACCGAGGCCGCCCAGGCCTTGGAAGACCTGAAGGCGCTGTTGCTGGAGGTGGATGCCATCGATGACATTCAGGAGATGGCCCTGGCCTATCACGACAAGATTGTCCCCTCTATGGCCGCTCTGCGCGCCCCCATTGATTATCTGGAGGTGCTGGTGGATAAGTCCGTCTGGCCTGTGCCCACTTACGGCGATCTCATGTTTGAGGTTTAGCTTGCTGCCCTTCTCATGCGGCCGCGCCTCTTTTGCCCTGCTGTACCACTCGATTGACGGCTCTCTTCCCGCCGATCTGCCGGTATCAGGATAGGCCGCAACCGTGCTACCCCCCGGCGCCACAGAAATGGCGCCGGGGGGTTTGTTGATGAAAGGGAAACGGCCGTCATTGATCGCCGGTTTTCACGACATACTACACCCCGTTCACCAGTTCCCGTTTTCCGTGTTTGTTTGGAGCGATTGTATCCTTATATTGCGTGCGGATTCTCCGTTTTAGTTACGATCACTTTCTGGGCAACAATGTTCCGCTGACGATTGCGGTAAAGGGCGCTACTGTAACCAGACCAAAACTACCAATGATGATATTCATTATTTCTGCAGACACATAATTAAGATTCAATATGCTAATTAATGGTGTCCCCTGTGCGACAAAGACCATCAGTAACCCGATATACCCGCCTGAATAGGCCAGCAACAGGGTTATAGACATGGTTCCTAACGCCGCGCGGCCTACATTCATGCCCGCCTTAATGGCGGATCCCTTTCCCGCATTGGGATTTGCCGCGATTACTTCACTTACTGCGAAGGTGATATCCACCGCAATGTCAGTCAATGCCCCGGATGATGCGATGAAAACACTGGAAATAAATATTTCGGTTAAGTTAAGGTTGGTATATCCGGAGTATAAAAGACTTTCGGAATAACTCATCACCGCACCGTGTATATTCAAAAGCCGTACAAAAATGATAGCCAGTGACGCCGTTACGCCTGTTCCCAGAAGGGTCCCGGTCAGCGCGGCGGCAAATCGTTTGTCAAAACCATATACCAGTACGATAATCACGGCCGTGAGCAAAGCGGTAATCATGGCCCCGCATAGGATCGCGTTATATCCCTCCAGGAAAAGAGGGATCAAAACCTTCCAAATGCATAGGACTGTGAAGGGAAAGGAAAGAACTGCCCGCACGCCGATCCATCCAGCGAATATGACTAGCATAAGTACAAAGCCGCAGATCAAAATAATCTCAAAATTGAGCCTGTAATGGTCGATCATGGTGACCTTATAAACGCCCTCGGTGGTATTTGCCCCGACCAGCACCAATGCCACATCGTCAGGCTCAGATAATTTGTCGTTTTCAAGAACGCCGGTCATCAGGTTCATGGCGTCTGAAATCTGGCCTTTCTGGTTTCCATTGAGAATTTCCACTGTGCATAGCTGTTGGCCGTATACAACCAGTCTTGATTGATATGTCAAGGGGTGCAAACTAAAAAAGGCAAAAAAATATCACAGGGCGCGAATTTGCGCCCTGTGAACGGTTAAAAGCCGTTTTTGAGGGTAGGTAGTATAAACCCTTACCACTCTCGGAAACAGGGTTTTAGGCGAAATAAAAAGCCCACAAACACACGGTTTGCAAACTGAAAATAAACGATAACTGCGTACATCTCAAGGTCACGCTTTCATCGTTGTTTTGGGTGGACGGCTATGCTATAATGGATAATAGATTTTTATGCTCGGCTTTGGACGATAAAGCAAGCAAACAGTGTTTATATAATGGGAGTTTCGCAGTAGTCATAACAGCAGAGTAAAATTATCATCTTTGATTGAACGTATCACGCTATTGTCAGCAGAAAATTTATATAGTGCAAGAATAAATGAATTTTAGGAGGATGAACAAACATGAAAGGTGCTATTCAGATATTTAAGAGAAAAATGGGAGAGAAGGGCGTTTTTTATGTAGTTTTTGTAGGGATAATCGGAACAGTCGCCGTTCTGTCTGTACCTGAGCTTTTCAGATTATTTATGTAGATATTAGGGTAATTCCAGTTTGTCAGGCTGAAATATATGCCTTTGTAGCATAGGGCTATTTTCTACTAATAAGCATACTGCGAGGTTTACCTTTGTCCTCTTATACGCCTTTATCTTGTTCTTTGAAAGAGGTCGGGGGCGCCGGGCGCGTAGCCCCGCAAAAGCTAACGATAACCGCCGCACCAGTGGAGCCGGTTTTGCCGTAAAATGAAGCGGACGAAAACGGGGAACGGGATTGTTTTTTATCCTCGCAGCCATATCCGTCTTTCTCCTGTCAAGCATCCGGAAACGGAACAAGGCCCCCCGATCATGACCGGCAAGCGCAGTGAACGCGGTATGGCTGGACGGGAAGAGTGTGGAGTTTGATAGGCAAAGCAATCAATGCCCTGGACCTGAACAACGGGAAGGCCAGCGTCTTTTAGGCGCTGGCCCTTCTTTTAATTTAATGCGGAAAGACTCCTCATCCCTGCGCAACAGATTCCAAACCTGGGCGTGAAACGGTTCTTTTTTGCCATTCCCAGAGAAGATCATGTGCTTGAAAATTTGCCTAACATAAAGGATTTCTACGTGTGTTGCCTTTGTAGCAACACGATAGTCTCGACGTGTGCCGTCCGGGGGAAGAGATCCACCGGCTGCACCCGCCGCACCTCATAGCCAAGCTCCCGGAACCGGGCCAGATCCCGCGCCAGGGTGGCCGGATCGCAGGAGACATAGACAATGCGCTGGGGCGCCAGGGTGGCCAGAATGCCCGGCACCTGGGGCGAAAGCCCTTTCCGGGGCGGGTCCACGCACACCACATGGGGGCGCACCCCCTCCCTCAATAATTTTTCCGCCACCGCCGCGGCATCTCCACAGAAAAATTCGGCGTTGCCTATTCCATTGCGGTCTGCGTTTCCTTTCGCGTCCCGGATGGCCCGGGGGACAATCTCCGCCCCGATGACCCGACCAGCCTGCTTTGCCATGGAAAGGGAGATGGTGCCGATACCGCAGTACAGGTCCAGCACAGTTTCCATCCCGGTGAGTTGGGCAAATTCCAGCGTCTTGCGATACAACACCTCCGTCTGGACTGTGTGGACCTGAAAAAAAGACGGGATAGAGAGCTGGAATTCGAGTCCGCACAGCGTCTCCTCCAAAACATCCCGGCCCCACAGTGTGCGGTACCCCTCGCCCAAAACCACGTTGGTGTCTCTGCGGTTGACATTCAGGACCACCCCCACCAACCCGGGCTCCACCCCGCGCAGCCGGGCCACAAGCTCCGCCTCCCCGGGGAGGGCGTCGCCGTTCACCACCAGGCAGCACAGCGCCTCTCCCCTTTGGTTCGTGCGCACATAGAGATGGCGCAACAGCCCTGTGCCGTCCTGTTCACGGTAGGGCAAAACACGGAATTCCTCCATCCAGGCCTTCACGGCCCAACGCAGACGGGAGGCCGCCTGCGGCTGGAGCAGGCAGTCCTCCACATCCAGCACATCATGGCTGCGGGGACGGTAAAAGCCAATGGCGGTACTGCCGTCCTGTCCGGCCGCAACCGGAAACTGGACCTTGTTGCGGTAGCGCAAAAGGTGTTCCGACCCCAGCACCGGCGACAACGGCGCCTCCACGCCCCCGATCCGCCTGAGCGCATCGGACACTCTCCGGCTCTTTGCCGCCAACTCCTCCCCATAGTCCATATGCCGGTACTGACATCCGCCGCACCGGCCCGCATGGGGACAATCCCGCTCTACACGATGGGGAGAGGCCTCCAACAGACGCAGCGCTTTCCCCCATGCCATTGCCTGATTCACCTTCACAAGCAGCGTCTCCCACACCTCACCTGAAATGGTGTGGGGTACAAAGACCACCCGCCCATCCAACCGGGCCACCCCGGCGCCGTCCGCCGTGTATCCCGTAATGGTGAGGGGATGTACCGTATTCTTTTTCCACTCCGCCATGCTTTCCGCTCCCTGTTCCCAATCTGTTTTTTATCGTTCTATTGTAGCACACTGTCTTTTTATGGACAAGCAGGTCTGCCTCATTTTACTTTGACAATCCAGTCTACTTATGGTATAGTGCTGAAGTGTTTTTGTAAAAAAGGATAGATCAGGAGGAATATATCATGGCAAGCCCCACAACCTTTCAGGCCGCTTCCCATCAGGTCGATGTTCTCCGCAAGGGCGGCAGATACATTGTCAGCGTGGATGGCCGGGAGCAAGGCTCCTATCAGCTGACAGGAAAATCTAAATGGATCACCAACAGCCAGGATTTTGAATTCCCCATTGATGGAGTTCCCTATATTCTGGCGGTGCGCAAGGGGAAGGCCCGTCTCGCCACAAACAACTACTTCTTGGATGACAACGAGCCCTTTACACCGGCAGTCGCCCCTCCCGGGTGGATTTGGTTTTTCTTTATCCTGAATATGCTCATGGTCATTGGCGGCGGTGCGGTTCCCTTTCTTCTGGCCCTTTTGGGCGTGGCTTTGTGCACCTCTGTCGCGGCTTCAAAGCTTCAAAATATAGCCGTCAAGTTTTTGCTCTGTACCATCATCACAATCGGTATGTGGTGTGCCCTCCTTGCTGTGAGCTACCTTCTCACTGCCGTATGGTATTAGTACCAATCTCCCGATACCGGCTGTATCGGGAGATTTTTTTCTAAAAGAGACCTATTTTTGAATTTCCTGTAAAATTCGAATGACAACACTTTTTTATTTTGCCTGGTTATGGTATACTATGCGGGTATGTCCGTTCTGTTTGGAACGCAACAAAGGACAAGAGGTGTTTTTAATATCATGAGCCTATTGACAAAAATCTTCGGTACCAACTCTCAACGGGAGTTAAAATCCATCTATCCCATTGTAGATAAGATTGAGGCGCTGGAGGATGCGTATAAAGCCCTTTCTGACAGCCAGCTGCAGGCAAAGACGCCGGAATTTAGGGCGCGCCTTGAACGCGGCGAAACCCTGGATGATATTCTCCCCGAGGCCTTTGCCACCTGCCGCGAGGCCGCCTGGCGGGTGCTTGGACTGCGCCCCTACCGGGTTCAGCTGGTGGGCGGCATTGTGCTGCACCAGGGCCGCATTGCCGAGATGAAAACCGGGGAGGGAAAAACCCTTGTGGCCACACTTCCCGCCTATCTCAACGCCTTAGCCGGAACAGGCGTCCACATCATCACGGTCAACGACTATTTGGCCAAGCGCGACTCGGAATGGATGGGAAAGATCTACCGCTTTTTGGGCCTCTCTGTGGGCCTGATCATCCATGGGGTCATTGGACCGGCCAAGAAGGCGGCCTATGATGCCGACATTACCTATGGAACAAACAACGAGTTCGGCTTTGACTATCTGCGCGACAATATGGCCATCTACTCCGGCGAATTGGCACAGCGCGGCCATGTCTTCGCCATTGTGGACGAGGTGGACTCCATCCTCATTGACGAGGCGCGCACTCCCTTGATTATCTCCGGACAGGGAGAGGCATCTACTCAGCTGTATACCTTGGCGGACTCCTTTGCCGCCAAGCTGAAATGCATGCGCATCGCCTCGGTGGATACCAAGGAAGAGGAGGACGCCACCCTCGATGCAGATTACATCATCGATGAAAAGGCCCGCACCGCTACTTTGACCGCCCAAGGCATTGCAAAGGCGGAAAAGGCCTTTCAAGTTGAAAATCTGAGTGATCCGGAACACACCACCCTCGCCCACCACATTAACCAGGCTCTGAAAGCCCGGGGCATCATGCAGCGGGACATCGATTATGTGGTAAAGGACGGCCAGGTTATTATTGTTGATGAGTTTACCGGGCGCCTTATGTTTGGCCGCCGATATAATGAAGGACTGCACCAGGCCATTGAGGCGAAGGAGCACGTCACGGTGGCAAATGAGTCCAAAACCCTGGCCACCATCACCTTCCAGAACTACTTCCGCCTGTACCAAAAGCTCTCGGGCATGACCGGTACCGCTATGACGGAGCAGGAGGAATTCGGCACCATCTATGAGCTGGATATTGTTGAGATACCCACCAATAAGCTCATCGCCCGTTTGGATCAGGATGACGCGGTTTACAAGACGGAGCCAGGTAAACTCCGGGCCATCGTGCGCCAGATTGAGGAGTGCCACGAAAAGGGACAGCCTGTTCTGGTGGGCACGGTATCCATTGAAAAGTCAGAGATCCTCTCCGAACTGCTGAAAAAGCGGGGCGTGAAGCACAATGTGCTCAACGCAAAAAACCATGAAAAAGAGGCGGAAATTGTGGCCCAAGCCGGCAAATTGGGCGCTGTGACCGTGGCCACCAATATGGCCGGCCGTGGTACCGACATTATGCTGGGCGGCAATGCGGAGCTTTTGGCCAAATCTGACCTGCGCAAGGCCGGTCTGAGCGATGAGCTCATTGCAGAGGCCACCGGCTTTGCGGAAACAGATAATTCTGAAATCCTCGATGCCCGGAAGATGTTTTCCCAGGCAGAGGAAAAATATAAGAGCGAGATCCAGGAGGAGGCCGATGCGGTCCGCGCCGCAGGAGGACTCTTTATCCTGGGTACCGAGCGCCATGAATCCCGGCGAATCGACAATCAGCTGCGCGGCCGTGCGGGCCGCCAGGGCGACCCGGGCGAAACGCGCTTTCTCCTGTCCCTGGAGGATGATATCATGCGCCTGTTCGGGTCCGAACGGGTCATGGGCATGATGGAGCGCCTCGGCGTGGACGAGGACACGCCGATTGAGCAGAAAATGCTGACCAATGCCATTGAAAATGCCCAAAAGCAGGTGGAATCCCGCAACTTCCAGACACGAAAAAATGTGCTGCAGTACGATGATGTGATGAACACCCAGCGTGAGGTGATTTATAAACAGCGCCGGGAGGTGCTGGACGGCGCCGACCTCCAGGCCAGCATTCAATCCATGCTGCGAAACACCATCGGTCTCTCTCTTCAGGGACATATGGGCGAGCGCAAACACATGGACGCCGAAACCTTCCAAGATGCCATTTCCCTCTTCCGCACCATGTTTCTTTCCGCCGCCGACCTCCACTTGACCGATGGAGAATTGGAACCATATTCTTCTGACGACCTCATTGAACTGGTGATGACCCGGGCCAGCGAGGCTTACAGCCGGAAAGAGGCGGAAATCACCCCACCTGTCATGCGTGAGTTGGAGCGCATCATCATGCTCCGGGTGGTGGATGAATATTGGATGGATCATATTGACGCCATGACAGAGCTGCGCCAGGGCATCACCCTGCGGGCCTACGCCCAAACCGATCCCGTTGTTGCCTATAAAAAGGAAGGCTACGAGATGTTTGAGCAGATGATCGCCGCCATCCAGCAGGAAACGCTGCGCCGTCTGTTCTTGGTTCGGATGAAAAAAAATGAAGACCTCAAGCGTGAACGCGTAGCCAAAATTACCGCGGAATCCTCAGGCGGAGATGGCACGGTTCGCAAGCAGCCGGTAAAAAAGACGGTTAAAATCGGCCGTAACGATCCATGTCCCTGTGGCAGCGGGCAAAAATGGAAAAAATGCACCTGCACCCAATATCATAAGGAGAGCCAATCTCTTTAGAGCTGGGATTACGCAAAACGCCCCTGCGTCCGGCGAGGCGTTTTGCGTATTTTACGGCCTTTTTAGAAACCATTTTTTTCCTCTATTCCCAATTTTTAGTTTGCAATAATTAACGCTATCTGGTAGAATAATAAACTGACTGGAAAATTGGCGTTCATGCCGGATTATACTTCAGAGGACACCTTTTAAACTGTGCATATCCGGGCGGTCATGCGCAATAAGGAGCGATTAATTTCATGGATAAAAATCAGAAAGAGTTACAGCGCAAGCAGGAGAACACCGCGTTCAACCATGCCCTGATCTGGGTGGCCGCCGCCATTGTGCTGGAACTGCTCTTGATGCTGGTCAATCAACTATACTTTAACTACACCACCACCATGGAGTCTCTCAATATGGCCTTAACAACGGAAAAGGTTCTGGTGGTTCTGCGCATTGCGACCCTTTTGGGCGCTGCGGCGCTGGCAATCTTGGCAGTACTTGCCCGCAATAAAAGATCCTCTGCCGGATGGTACATCCCGGCTTTGATTGCGTGCATCACCATTTTTGCATGTTGCCACATCACACTGACCTTTCAGGATTCCGGCGTTCGCATGCTGTTTTTACTGGTTCCCGCCTGCGCTGGTCTTTCCCTGGTTTACTATCTGTACCAGCGGGATTTCTTTGTTTCCGCAGGCCTCACCGGTCTTGGGACACTTGGGCTATGGATGATCCGCAGTAACAACACCTTGGTGCAGGGCACTGTTTATGTTTATCTGGCGTTTGTGCTGGCCGCCTATGTGTTATGCGCTGCTGTTCTGCTTTTGGGAAAAGGAAAAAGCGGCAGGGTCCATTTGGGTCCTGTTACCTTGGCTCTCACCCTCAAACAAAGTGGTTATCTCCTGATCCTGTTTACCCTTGGGGTGAACGCTCTGTGCCTGATTCTTGGGCTGGCTCTGGGCGGTACACTGGCCTATTATCTGATTTTCCTTTTGGTAGCTTGGTTATTCGCCCTGTTGGTCTACTTTACCGTTAAAATGATATAATAGCCGCTCTGCGGCTATTATATCTCGCACAGGCAGCTGTGGTATCATGCAGTCATCAACCGGGTCCAATGGCAAATAGTCCGCCTTTCCTTGAAACGAAAGGCGGACTATTTTGTTGGCCATTGCGGAGATCAAGTCTGTTTCCCCCTCTTTTAATATAACCGTTTTTCATTTGCGGGGCGGCGTGTAAGCATCGCCCCACTACGCAGCACATCTCATATAATCTCATGGAGGCTACGATCAGTATCAGGGCTTTTCCAAGTGGCAATTTCAATCAAATTCCCCTCCGGGTCTGTAACGTAACAGCTGCGAAGTCCCCATGGATAGGTTTTAGGCGCAATGATTGGCGCCGCGCCCTGCTTCACCATTCTCTCATATTCCCTGTCCACTTCTTCCGGCGTATCCACGTCCAACGCCAATTCAAACGTACCGTTATTGCCGCTGGGATAGGTATAGCTCCGCCTTGTTAACGCTTCAAAATCCTTACGCCCGAACAGCAGAAACCTCAAACCATCCTGCTCTATAATTACACTGGGGTCTACACCATCCCACTTCAATGGAAAGCCAACCACATCACGATAAAAGGCAACCATGGTTGCCATATCCTTTACAAACAATCCCACAGCCTTTAATTTAGCGGCCATTCCATTCCTACCTCCACAATCACTCTGCGACATAATTTTAAAATCTCCGGACATACCGCACGTCCACATTGACAAAATCCGGCGGAAATGGCAGCTCCACATAGCCCCCGTCCGGGGCAAACCCGTGTCTTTCATAAAAGCGTTTGGCTGCCAGATTCTCCCGCAGCACATAGAGCACCGTCCCCGGATACCCCGTCTCCTGAAGGCGATGCAGCAGCTCCTTCATCAGCAGAGATCCATAGCCCTTTCCCCTCTCTCCAGGGTGGCTATAAAAGGAGCTGATTTCCCCCCACCCCTCATATCCTTCCGTCTCCAGCGCCTGCGCATCGGCGCCCTGTAATCCAGAGTTATCTCGAATCGGGCAGTAGGTGGCACAGCTCACGGGAGTATCCCCTCTGTATAAAATCAAGCCATATGCCCTCTTTGTATTAAAATTTTCCTGGAACAGAGGGACCCATCTGGTATCCGTAATCTCCCGCGCCATGTACGCGGAATCAAGATAAGGCGCATAGGTGGTGCGCCAGCCCAGGGCGTGGAGAAGGGACATCTCCTCAAAATGACGCTGTGTACAGGCGTCAACAAACTGAAGCTCCTGCATGATATCCTCTCCTTCTCTCTGCAATACCATAAATGCTCCGCATTTATGGTATGTGGCATCGTTTGCGGTTCTTTTGCGAAGCAAAAGGAGCCAATCGAGCCAATCGCCCGGTATGATATCCGCAAAGCGGATATCATACCATAATCATGCCAGAACATGGTTGAGATTGCAAGAAAAACATCCTGTTCCTCAAGGGAACAGGATGTTTTTTGACGCTTATGCCCTGGCCTCAGCATGGGTCAGAGTTTGTTCCGCCGACTGCTCCTGCAAGGCTTCCGCTGCCGGAGCAAATCCTTTCACGCACTCCTGCTTTTCCAATTCCCGGGCGTTGGCCAGCATCAGCTTGATGCGATTCTCCTGATTAATACGGGTGGCACCGGGATCGTAATCGATGGCCACAATATTGCTCATTGGATAGTCGTCTTTGAGCTTGCGGATCATTCCCTTGCCCACCACATGATTCGGCAGACAGCCAAATGGCTGGGTGCATACAATATTCGGCGTGCCGGAATGGATCAGTTCCAGCATTTCAGCGGTCAGGAGCCACCCCTCGCCCATTTTGTTGCCATCTCCCAAATATCCCTGCACCATCTGGTGCAAATCCTGGAACGTGCCGGGAGCGCGGAAACGGCAGGAGTGTTCCAGCGCGCCAATCATATCCTTTTGACAGCCCTCCACATAGCTCATCAGCGCCCGGCAGACTGCCTTTTTGATCCATGTGCCTCCATAGAGGTCCACATCCACCACGCGGTTATAGATTTTAAAAATGATAAAATCTGTCAGTCCTGGCACCACAGTCTCAACGCCCTCTGAGACCAGGAAGTCCTCCAAATTGTTATTCCCCAAGGGGGAGAATTTGACGTAAATCTCTCCCACCACGCCCACGCGCACCTTGGGACCACCAGCCACATGGATGGAGGCAAAGTCACCACAAATCTGGTCAAAGATCTTTCGCATCTGCCCGCGGCGCATCCCCTTGCCCTGCTGGAAACCCTCAACGAGCTTCCCCTGCCACCGCTCCATCATCGCGTCAGTGGTGCCCCGCTCCACCTCGTAGGGGCGCACCTGGTTGCCCACATTGACCAGCAGGTCGCCGTACATCATGGCATATACCAGTTTTCGCATCAGTGGGAGCGTGAGGGAAAATCCGGGGTTTTTCTCCAGGCCGGACAAGTTCACCGAGACAACGGGGACAAACTCCAACCCCGCCTTTTCCAGGGCCTTGCGCAGCAGATGAATGTAGTTGGAGGCCCGGCAGCCGCCGCCGGTCTGCGTAATGAACAGCGCCACCTTGCTGGGGTCATAACCACCGTTTTTAATGGCGTCAATCAGCTGTCCAATGACAAGCAACGCCGGGTAGCAGGTGTCGTTGTGGACGTATTTGAGCCCCTCATCCACAATGCCCCGGTGGTGGGTGGTCAGCATATCCACATGATAGCCCTCCAGCTGCAGGAGCCTTTGGAACATTCCAAAATGCACAGGCAACATCTGGGGCATCAGGATGGTATACTCCTCCTTCATCTCTTTGGTAAAAAGCAGGCGGCCGGTTTCATCATACACAAGCTTTGCCATAGGAATCAAGTCCTCCTCTCTGGCGAGCGTTCTTCGCGCCGTTTCTTCGCGCCTCACTGGCCGCAATGAGGGACCGGATGCGGATTTTCACCGCGCCCAGGTTATTGATATCGTCAATCTTCAACTGAGTATAGAGCTTCCCGCCGGACTCCAAAATGGCCCTCATCTCATCACCGGTGATGGCGTCAATCCCACAGCCAAAGGAGACCAGTTGAATGAGCTCCATGTCCTCCTGCTTACACACATAGCGGGCCGCGTCATACATGCGGGCATGATAGGTCCACTGGTTGAGCACCTTTCTGGACTGCTTTTGTTCCAAGTCCGACACCGCGTCCTCTGTCAGTAGCACAAAGCCAAAGCTGGTGATGAGCTCATTGATGCCATGGTTGATCTCCGGGTCCATGTGGTAAGGACGGCCAGCCACGACAAGGATGGGACGGCCCTCTCTGCGGGCAAACCGGATGTACTCCTGACCCTTCTCCTTAAGATCAGCCCGGTATGCGGCATAGGCCGCAAAAGCGCCCCGGGACGCCGCCGCCGTCTCCTGCTTGGGAATTCCAAATTCCTTGGCAAACCATTCCGCGGCCCGCGTTTCAAAGTCCTTTGGCCGGTGCAGCCCAAAATATGGATAGAGATACTTGCTCTGTTTTAGGTTGGGCATGTTGGCCGCCAGCAGCTCCGGATAGTAGGCCACCACCGGACAGTTATAGTTGTTGTCTCCAAGCCCCTCATCAAAATTATAGGGCATACAGGGGTAGAAAATGGCATCTACCCCCGCCTTCACCAGCGCCTCCATATGTCCATGCAGCAGCTTTGCCGGGTAGCAGACCGTGTCGGAGGGAATGGTTCGCTGCCCCTTGAGGTACAGCTTGCGGGAGGACTCCGGCGATAACACCACCCGGAAATTCAAACGGGTAAACAGCTCAAACCAGAAGGGCAGGTTTTCATACATGTTCAGCCCAAAGGGGATTCCAATGCGGCCCCGGCTGCCGTTGCCTTGGCCGCACCCATGCAGGGAGCGCAGGCGGTCATATTTATAGCGCATCAGATCGGGCAGATGCTGCGGCTCCTCCCCCAGCGGACGGGAGCATCGGTTACCGGAGATAAAGCGGCGGCCGCCGTCAAAGGTGTTCATGGTCAGCGCGCAGCGGTTGGTGCAAAGGCCGCAGGCGGCCGGCTTAGAGGTATGGGTAAACTTCTCCAGGGCTTGGGCGCTCAGCAGCGTGCTGTGCTCCAATTCCATATCCCGCGCGGAGAGTGCGGCGCCAAAAGCGCCCATCAGTCCCGCAATGGTGGGCCTGACCACGTTCCGGCCCAGTTCCTGCTCAAAAGCCCGCAGCACCGCATCATTGAGGAACGTACCGCCCTGCACCACAATGTTCTGCCCCAAGTCATCCGCACTGGCGGCGCGGATCACCTTGTAGATGGCATTTTTTACAATGGAGATGGATAGTCCTGCGGAAATATCCTCCACACTGGCCCCATCTTTTTGGGCCTGCTTCACAGAAGAGTTCATAAAAACCGTACATCGGCTGCCCAAATTAGCGGGCCGCTGGGCCAGGAGTCCCAGCTTGGCAAAATCAGCGATGGAGTGGCCCAATGCCTTGGCAAAGGTCTCAATAAAGGAGCCGCAGCCGGAGGAGCAGGCCTCATTGAGCATGATGGAGTCCACCGCACCATTCCGGATTTTAAAACACTTCATATCCTGGCCGCCGATGTCAATGATAAAATCCACCTGAGGGTCAAAGTGGGCGGCCGCCTTATAGTGAGCCATTGTCTCCACCAGGCCAAAGTCACAGGAGAATGCGTTCTGAATCAAATCTTCCCCATATCCCGTGACGGCTGCGCCCCGGATCTGGATGCGGTCGCCGCACAGCCGGTAAATCTCCCGCAGCCGGCCTAACACCACCGCCACTGGATTTCCTTCGTTGGAGTGATAGTAAGTATAGAGCAGCCCGCCGTCCTCTTTGATCAACGCCAGCTTTGTCGTGGTGGAACCGGCGTCAATTCCCAGCCATGCCGGACCACAGTAAGTTTGAATCTCCGCCTGGGGCGGGTGGTTGCCGTTGTGACGGGCAAGAAACACATCGTATTCTTCCTGCGTGTGAAAAAGAGGCGGCATGGTATCCAGCGTCCCACCGGCTTCCGCACTCTCCTCCAGACACTCGAGTATCTGGTCAAAGGAGACCGTCTGATACTCCCCCGCGCAGAGAGCCGCGCCAATGGCTGCAAAGCAGTCGCCATCCTTGGGAAAAACCGCGTGTTCCTCATCCAGATTCAGCGTCTCAACAAAGCGCTGGCGCAGCCCATGTAAAAAGAAGAGAGGGCCGCCCAAAAAGACGATCTTTCCCTTAAGCTCCCGCCCCTGGGTCAGTCCGGCCACAGTCTGGTCTACCACAGCCTGGAAGATGGAGGCAGCCACATCCTCTTTTCGCCCCCCCTGGTTGAGAATGGGCTGAATATCACTTTTTGCAAACACGCCGCAGCGCGAGGCAATGGGATAAATCTTCTCATGCCGCTGGGACAGCTCATCCAACTCCGGCACAGAGACATTCATCAAGGTGGCCATCTGGTCGATAAAGGCGCCGGTCCCCCCTGCACAGGAGCCGTTCATCCGCTCCTCCAACGCGCCGCCGAAAAAGATAATCTTTGCATCTTCGCCGCCCAGTTCAATGACTGCGTCCGTATTGGGGATAAAGGCGTTGACCGCCGCCGCCGTGGCATAGACCTCCTGCACAAAGTCAATCCCTGCGGCTTTGGAAACCCCCAACCCCGCGGAGCCGGTGATGGCAAGATGTACCTGCTTTCCGCTGAGCATGTGGCTGATGCTATGCAGAGTTTCGCAGGCCCGCTGCCGGGTTTTGGAGTAGTGCCGTTCATAGGAACGGAACAGCAGCTGATCATTCTCATCCAGCACCACCACCTTTACTGTAGTGGAACCAATATCAATACCGATCCGTAAATTCATCATTTTGACCTCAATTTCTGAACCGTCTGGTCGGGCGGCAGCTTCCGCACTGCAATCATCACACGCCTGAGCTCTGAAAAAACGGGAAGGGTGCGCCTTTCTTCGCCGCAGCTCCACATTCCCGGGTCCCGAATTCTCCAGCCTGGCAGACAGTTACGTAAGTATATCATAAGACGATTGGTGACAAAAAACAACATTCTTAACGACATTTTAACTCTCGCCTTTGGGGCAAAAATTTGGGCAAAGTGCCAGATTCAACAAAAAAAATGTCGAAAAAACAACATGCGGCAATCCTTCCTTAGAAACTATTTGACTTTAAATTTATGAACCTATATAATAAAAAACTGTGCACCTCTCCATGCCGTGGAGGGGGGCGACTTACGCTCAGAGGAGGCGGTAGAAGTTTGAACACTCAGCAATCCAGTCCTGAAAACAAGCTTGGCACCATGCCAATCAATTCCCTGCTGTTTCATATGGCAGTTCCCATTATCATTTCTATGCTCGTTCAGGCGCTATATAACGTGGTGGACAGCATCTTTGTGGGGAAATTAAGTGAAGAAGCGTTGAACGCGGTATCTCTGGCATTTCCGCTACAGAATCTGATGATCTCTGTCGCTGTGGGTACCGGAGTTGGCATCAATGCGTTGCTTTCCAAAAGCCTGGGCGAAAAAAAGTTTGATCAGGCCAGCCGCACTGCGGAAAACGGACTGTTCCTGGCCGCGATCAGCGGCGCCGTATTTCTCGTATTTGGTTTTTTGGGGTCGGAGCTGTTTTTTAAGGTACAAACCGACATCGTTTCCATTGTTACGCAGGGGAAAATCTATCTGTCCATCTGCTCCGTCTGTTCCTTTGGCATGTTTTTTCAGGTGGCGATGGAACGGATTCTTCAAGCCACCGGCCGTACCGTGTACACAATGATAACACAGCTGACCGGCGCCGTCATCAACTTAATATTGGATCCAATTTTAATTTTTGGATTATTTGGTTTTCCCCGTATGGAAATTGCCGGAGCCGCCATTGCAACCGTGCTGGGCCAGATTGTGGCCGCCTGTCTGAATTTCTACTTCAATCACAGATTTAATACAGATGTACACATTCGCCTGCGGGGATTCCGTCCCTCCAGGCGCATCATTGGAGCAATTTACAGTGTGGGGGTCCCCTCCATCGCCATGTCTTCCATCGGCTCTGTCATGGTATTTGGCATGAATAGGATTCTATTGGCGTTTACCCCCACTGCCACCGCTGTATTTGGTGTGTATTTTAAATTGCAGTCCTTCATTTTTATGCCCGTATTTGGCCTGAATAATGGCATGGTTCCCATTGTGGCTTATAACTACGGCGCCAGAAAGCCTGACCGCATTGTCAAAACTGTGAAGCTCAGCATCTGCTGTGGGGTTGGAATCATGGTCATTGGATTTATCATCTTTCAGCTGTTTACCGCCTCTCTCTTAAGAATGTTTGAGGCGGAGGACGCCACCGGCGCCATGATCGAGATCGGCGTGCCAGCCCTGCGCATCATCTCTGTGAGCTTTCTCTTTGCCGGTTATTGCATTGTCTCATCCGCCATGTTTCAGGCATTGGGCCACGGCGTATTGAGCCTGACCATGTCTTGTGTGCGCCAGCTCATGGTGCTGTTGCCGGTGGCTCTTCTCCTCTCCCGTATTGGCGGGCTGCATGTGGTCTGGTGGGCCTTCCCCTTTGCTGAACTATTCTCCGTAACACTGGCCTCCATTTTTCTGCGCCGGATCTATCAAACGGAAATTCGGCCGCTGTATCAGGAAATCCCATCTGCATTGTAAGCCGGATGAAAGGCGGTGTCCAACTGATCCGCATCAGGACGCACAAGCGGTCCGGCGCACACAAAAAAGCCTTACCATAAATGGTAAGGCTTTTTCATCCATTGATCTCTGATCCACGTTCCGTTTTGTTCAGTTGCTGCCAAACTCGCCAAAGAAGCGGTCATGGATCGCCTGAACCGCCCGGTCGGCGTCCCGCTCATCCACCAGAACAGATACCTTGATCTCGCTGGTGGAGATCATGTTGATGTTGACCCCGGCATTGGCCAGCGCCTCAAACATTCCGGCAGCCACGCCTGGGTTATTGACCATACCGGCTCCCACAATGGATATTTTGGCCACCTCGCGGCTGACCTCAATGGTTTCAAATCCAAGGATGTCACGGTGTTCCTCCAAAATTTCCTTCGCCCGGTCCGCGTCATTCCGGGCAACGGTAAAGCTGATGTCTTTATTATTACCGCGCCCGATCGATTGGAGAATAATATCTACGTTCATATTATTTTTTGCCAACAAAGAGAAAATTTTAAAGGCGATGCCAGGCCGATCCTCCAAATTCACCAGCGCCAGCCGGGCCACATTTTTGTCCTTCGCCACGCCGCTTACATGGGTCTTTTCCATATCCTTCACGACCTCCTTGACTTTGGTACCGGGATTGCCCGTTAGACTGGAGCGTACCTCCAGGTTGACATTATAGCGCTTTGCCATCTCCACCGAACGGTTATGCAGCACCTGGGCGCCCAGGCTGGCCAACTCCAGCATCTCATCGTAAGTAATTTCATCGAGCTTTTTCGTCCCCGTGACACAGCGCGGATCTGCTGTATAGACACCGTCCACATCGGTATAAATCTGACACAGATCGGCGTGCAGCACTGCGGCCAGCGCCACGGCAGAGGTGTCTGAACCGCCCCGGCCCAGCGTGGTGATGTCATCATACTTGTTCACACCCTGAAACCCGGCAACCAGTACAATTTTATTTTTATCCAGCTCCCGCTTAATCCGCTCTGTACGGATGCGTTTGATCCTTGCGCTGCTGTAGGCGGAGTCAGTGAGCATCCCCGCCTGCCAGCCGGTGAGAGACACCGCCTGGTATCCCATATGTTCAATGGCCATGGCGCAAAGAGAAATGGAGATTTGCTCTCCTGTAGCCAGCAGCATATCCATCTCCCGCTTCGATGCCTTGGGATTGATTTCCGCGGCCTTTTCAATCAGATCATCGGTGGTATCCCCTTGGGCGGATAGAACCACGACAACACTATGTCCACGGCGGTAAGTCTCTGTGATGATACGGGCCACATTCCGAATGCGGTCGGCATCTTTCACCGATGTCCCGCCAAATTTTTGTACAATCAGTGACATAAATCTGTTCCCCCTAAACGGTCTAAAATCAAGAAAACCTATGGTGGTACTGCTATATTCTATGCGCTGTCTCCACCTGTGGCCTTAATCCAGAGCACGAATCAGAGCACAAATTTTCATTCCGGCTAGTTTCTCCCGTACCTGAGGCTCTGTCATAGCATTGGTCAAAAATGCGATCTCGCCCTCCGGCGCACCGCTGCGGGCCATCAAGCTGATTTCCCCAAACGCGCTGCGCGCTGCGCGTGAGGTGGTCATAGCCCGCACATACCAGCGAGAGACCAGGATATCAGGAGATACCACCAGATCCTCGGCCCCAGGTCCCCACGCGTTGTGCCGGCTGGTGTTTAAATCCTTCGCCAGGTCAATCACATCCGCTACCGCCGCAGATGCGGTGGGCAGTTTTCCCGCCCCCTGCCCATAGAACATCACATCCCCAATGGCGTTCCCCGTCACAGTGATGGCATTGAACACATTTTCCACCCCCGCCAGAGGATTCTCCCCCGAAACCAGATGGGGGGCGACAAAGGCGCAAATGGTTCCATTCTCCAGACGGATGGAGCGGCCAAGGAGCTTAATTTTATAGTCACAGGAATCGGCATAGGCCACATCGGCCAGCGTCACCTCCCGGATGCCCTGCATCTGCACCTGTTTGGGATAAATGTGCTCGCCAAAGGCCAAGGCGGAGAGAATACAGATTTTCCGGCAGGCATCGTGTCCGTCCACATCGGCGGATGGATCCCGTTCGGCATATCCCTTCTCCTGCGCCTCCTGCAGGGCCTGTTCAAAGGTCAGCCCGCCGTGAATCATCCGGGTAAGAATGTAGTTGGTCGTTCCATTGAGAATTCCGGTAATCTGGCTGAGCGCATTGGCCGCCAGGCAGCTGTTGAGCGGCCGCAAAATGGGAATCCCTCCACCCACACTGGCCTCAAAGAGATAGTTCACACCGTTCTCCTTAGCCAGCTGCAGCAGATCATACCCATGGGCTGCCACCAACTCCTTGTTGGAGGACACCACGTTTTTTCCCGCTCTCAGTGCCCGCTGCGTATAGTCCAGCGCAACCGTGGCGCCACCAATGGTCTCCACCACAATGTCCACCTCAGGGTCCGCCTCAATCACCGAGAAATCCTGTACAAGACAGCTCTGATAGGGACTGTTGGGAAAGTCACGGACATCCAGAATATATTTCAAACGAACCAAATTCTCCGTGCGTTTATCAATGAGTCCGCCATTGGTTGTCAACACCTCTGCAACACCGGAGCCCACTGTTCCAAATCCCAATATCGCTACATTTACCATTACATTCACCTCTATTTTCTCTCAGGCCCTCTTCTAGCCCGCTAAAATCTCACACCGCAATACCCCGGGACTGTTTTGTGCCGACAGCATCATTTCCTCCACTGTCATGTGCAGGGCCGAGGTTTCCGCCGTCATCGTCACCAACGCACATCCGCCGGACGGAATGTTTTGGTTGATCGTCAAAATGTTGGCCCCCGTCCCAGCGAATACGTTCAGCAGGGCAGACAAAACGCCCGGCTCATCCCGTACCATCAGCTGAAACGTGACAATGCGGCCATGGAGCATATCATGAAAGGGCCGCACAGCCTCCTTATATTTATAAAAGGCACTGCGGCTGATGCCCACCATCCGGGCAGCCACATTCACAGTGCGGGCCTCCCCGGTCTCCAACAGCTGTTTGGCCTGCACCACTTTGCGAAAAATCTCCGGCATGGCGCCCGCCTCTACAATAAAATATTTTGGCTCGCGATTCACTGGTGTTACCTCCTGGTTTTCGGAGATGTCCGTATTACAAGGTCAATTGCTTTTCTCTCGTGGTTCATTGTAGCACAGCCCCGGCGACAGCGCAACGGAAATCAGGTGCGAAAAATAGAGATTTTTATGGAATTCTCAGCGAGAGTATCTGTCTATTTGTACAATTGCCGAACCTTGTCCAAAAATCTGTCACACAGGATCCTCTCATCCCATCAGCATGACATAGACCGCCCCAACGACCAGAGCGGGCAGCATATTTGCCACCCGAAACTTGGCTTGAAAAGCCAGATTTGCCCCCACGCAAAAGATGAGAATAGACCCAATAAAGGACAGGTTCTGCACAATTGCATCATGGAACACGGGGGTCACCAGACTTGCGCACAGGGTCACCCCTCCCTGAACCACCCCCACTGGCAGGGCGGAAAAAATGACCCCCCTGCCGTAAGTGGCGGAAAGCATCATAAGAATACTCATAGCCATCGAATAAAAATCCCGCAACTGTCGCTATTCAGTTTAACTCACGTGGCGGTTATCGTGGCCTAATGCGGTGGCTACTCGCCCCCGCGCCCCTCGGCCTTCCTCCAAAGAACAGAATAGCTTTTGCAGGATGTAACGCTCACAATGCGTATTTTTGAACTTTAAGAGTAAAGCATGGCATCGTTTACAGGCGATAAAAATACAGAACTATGCACCTTTTCCACACACGATTTTGGCCTTTCCGAAAATTGGCGATAGAAAACGCCGCAGACATTGTCAATCCACGGCGTTAGTATTAAGCTGTGACTATGATTTTACTCTTTCGCTTGTAGGCCGGATAGTATTACAACGCTTTTCCCGCTGTTTTACTGGTTTTTTTGCTTTATACCAATTTGTACTGTCATCAGAGGACAGAACAAAACGCCTTTGTAAACGTATGGGGCATTTTGAAAGTATGTTGCCCGACAGCATACCCCTCACAGATAATTTATTCAAATCGTTTCTTGAAAAAACCATCAACACCGAACAGAGCCGCCGCATACTGGACGGATTGACCGCGCAGAACGCCGCCACAGCCGCGCCACAGACCGCAGGAACGGTGGCGCGGGATAATCCCACCCCTGCCGCCAATCCCACCCATACGGCGCGGGAGAGCGGCGGGGAACGGGAGCAGGACGGGGGCAACGGCGCAAGGGTAACGGGCTAATGCCCCTACCCTTGCTTTATATATACCACATGAATGTGGTACGTGCGGCCTGCCGGCGGCGTTTTGCGCCTATCGGCGCAAAAAAAGTGGCGGAGGAACACAATTTCTCCGTTCCCGACTACTATAGGGTGAATATATAGTTATTTGCTTTCTATAACTGAACTAAATCCCGGCCGGGTCTTGCCATGCCAATGAAATCCACTCATTGCGCACGGACTCCCGTTCTTCCAATATATCATCTAAAGTTTACACCCTCCATTGTGTTGTGTGTGGATTATGTATGTTAGTGACCTTCACAAATTGTACATACAAATCCCCAAAACAACCGTGGTTCCCCTCATTGCCTTGATTCTGAATTTTAGTGATTTCCCCATAAATACTGCCAGGAGGAACCTTAACCATGGTGGAGCTTTCGGTCTTTATTTTGCAGACACCTTTACATTGCGGACAGAGGTTCTGAAAGAGTTTTCCCGTACTATTGCATTTTTCACACGCGTGGGATTTGCTGCGGTAAAATAAAAATTTCCTCACTGTTCTGGTGATATATCCCTTGCCATTGCACTCCGTGCAAACGGCGGGAGCCTCATTTCCTTCATGGCCCTTTCCGCCACAAGCAGAACAATACACATTCTGATTGTACAATACTTGCTTTTCTGCACCTAGTTGCAATTCGCTTTTGGTGAGTTTCAGCGTTGTAAAACAGTCCAACTCCTGTGCATCGATAGCATCAGTTGCATTTATTCCGAAATTAGTATCTGTTCCCCCAAGCATTCCACCCAATACAACACGACTAACTGCGCCCAAGTTCGCAGTTGATTGTGCTTCTGTGATATGTATAACATTGCCATCCCGGTTAATAAAATAACCATGTTTTTCAAGGGAAATGCAGCCCATCTCTTTGTAGTCACGGCGCACTGCTGGATTACTAAGAAGAGAATAAGCCTTGCGTATTTCTTCGGCTTTTTTATGCAAATTCCGATACCTTACTTCTGCCTGCTCGTCACCTATACGCCGACATTCAGTCATTTTTTTTCCAATTGATTTCGTTATCTTCTGATATGCAGCTTCAATTTTTCTCTCCGAGGCATTTGGTTCTAGCCCCAATATTCCATAGTAATCTTTATAGTCATTCATCAAAACTCACCTCGGTCATATTCTACCTCTTATTGGAGAGTGCAGGAGTGCAGTATATAAATTCTGCATAGCACTTTCATTTCTGCCCGATAATACAGAAAACAAAAATAACCATAGTCAGTATACCATACCTCGCTTGAGCATTCAACAAAACGGCGGCTATTCAAAACAGCCACCGTTTAACCGTCCGTTCCGACTATCAAGCCTGTCAATGGACGGGTAGTATTTTTTTGCTTGTATGCGGCGAAAAAATCTCCACCCTTAAACCCTTGACAGGCCGGATTTTTGCCGTGCCATTCCACCGCCGAAAACGGGGGCAGGATTTATCCTGTTCCCCGTTTTCGTCCGCTTCATTATACGGCAAAATCATCTGCACTATTGACAACGGCAGTCAAAAAATGAACAAAAAGGGCGAGGAAAAAATGTACAGGAAGGGCATCAAGAAATGGGTTTTTCAAACAGGGTATTGGTAATTTGGACTTTCTGCTTCATGTACTCTTTACGCTCCTTGAGCCGGTAGCTCTCGCCCTCAATGTGGATAACAGTGCAATGGTGCAGCACGCGGTCAAGGATAGCGGAAGCAATGGTGATGTCAGCGAAGATGTCCTTCCACTGGGAGAAGGTCTTGTTTGATGTAAAAATGGTGGATGACTTCTCATAACGCCTCGCAATGAGCTGAAAGAAGAGGTTGGCCCCCTGAATATCCATGGGGAGATAGCCGATCTCATCAATTATGAGCAGCCTGTACCGGGCAAGAATGCGGAGCCTGTCAGGAAGTCGGTTTTCAAAATGAGCCTTTTTGAGCTGTTCTTTCTTCCCACGAACAAAGTGTTTGACTCCGCTGTAGCTGAGTCCTTTCTGATCCTCTGCTCTGAGTTCCCTCCAGATTGCTCCTCTCATTTATCCACCCTTCCCGGTGTGTTTCCACACCGGATCGTAGTGTAGCAGAACTGTTCTTCTCAAAGCCAGTTCTGTACATTTTTTCCTCGCCCTTTTTGTTCATTTTTTCACTGCCGTTGACAGGGGAGCAGGGTGTCCTAAAAGAGCAGATACAGGCCGGCAAGGAGCAGAGCGCCCACCACGATGGAAATAAGGATTTTGGCCGCTTTTCTGTACTTTTCATCCACACGATAGAGGTTCCACCTGCCTCCGAAATAGAATAATCTGCACCTGACGAGTGTTAAACCCATTGATAAAACCTGCCTTTCTAAAGAGTTGGATATATAAAAAACACGACCGAACAGCGAAGTTCAATCGTGTTAATTATTCAAGTGATTTTTCAGGGTTTCCTTAAAGCTCACAAATGCGTGTTTTCGCGATATCGAAATAACACGCAGAGCAGGGCCGGTAAACAAGCAGGGGGAAACAGAATAGCTGGCTGAACTATTTAATAAAGATCTTTCACTTTGAATTTACCTTTCACTTTGAATTTACCTTTTTCATATAATGCAGCAGAGACATTTTATGTCTGCAAGAAAGGTGATCAATTATGAATTGTAATAATTTCCAATGTAATGCATGCAGATACATGCTTCTTTTTATCCGCAAAATTGATAGCATAACAGGGGCAGGCATCCTGGGAGCTGTTTTTGAACTGGTTTCCTGTAACGGTTTTACATGCAGAGGTACCACGGATTCTAACGGGTTGTTAATATTCAGTATACTTCCGTGCAATACTTTTATGTTAAGGGAGGTCGGCGTTCCCGCCGGTTATGCGCCTGTAGACCATATTTACAATATCTGTGCGGATTCCTGCGGCCGTATATTTGTTGACGGCGTTCTCACATCCCAGCTTATCATTAGTAACACGCCGGTCACGGCATCGTTCACAGCTGTCAAGGTCAATATCGAAAATGGTATGCCGCTTGCCGGCGCGGTGTATACGTTATTCATGAATTCAACAGTAGTCGCAAGCACCGTATCCAACGAGGCAGGCCAAGTCACATTTACCGGCCTTTCCCCCGGGACGTACGAACTGGCGGAAACCACGCCGCCTCCGGGATTCCAGACGAACACCGAGCGCTTGACGGTTGTGGTCGCCCAGGACGGGAGCGTTACGATTAATGGCCAGCCCGCCAACGGTTTTCTCCTCAACGATGTTCCACTCAGTGAATTTGTCTTTCAAAAGTTGGATTCAGCAACAGGGTTGCCCTTGGCCGGAGCCACCTTCACACTGACTCAAAACGGCACGGTAATTGGTACAGCCACTTCCGGCTTAGACGGTCTGGTGAATTTCGGCATTCTTGCGGCGGGAACGTACCAGCTTATGGAAACCATTACTCCTCCGGGCTACCAGCCGAACAGCACAGTTTATCAGGTAATTGTCGGAACGGACGGCTCCATCACAGTCAACGGCGTTCCGCTTGACGAGTTTGTGGTGGAGGATGTACCAATAGAGGTAAGCGCGCCTCCAACAATAAACACTATTATTGAAGGGGTTCCATTCATTACCGGAACAGGGGTACCCGGAGCTGAAATTACGGTAACGCTGCCAAACGGATCGACAGTGAGCACCACGGTTAATTCGAGCGGAACCTGGTCGGTAAATGTGCCTGCGGGAGTAGAACTCGTTGCAGGGGAAATCGTGTACGCCATCCAGACGGAACCGGGCAAACTACCCAGTGTCCAAGTGACTGCGATAGTTGTAGCCGCAGTTGAGCCGTTCTTAGAAAAAACAGTTGAAAACTTGACCAACCCGGGCGGAGCAGTTGCGCCGGGGGATGTGCTCCAGTTTACGATTCTCATAGGAAATCTTGGGGGTATCGGTTCTGTTTGGACAAATGCGGTACTCACAGATTTCATTGATGAAAATGTGACGTTCATATCAGGCACGGTAACAATCGATGGTCAATTAATTCCAGTCGGAACCGGCATAGGCCAGTACACCTTTGATAGCGCGACACGTAACTTGACGATCCGTGTTGGCGATATTGCCTCTGGGGTGATAAAGTCGGTAACCTTCCAAGTAACGGTTAATCTCAATGCAGCGGGAGAGGTCATTGTAAATGATGTAACAGCGGGAAGCGCACCCGTTATGGCGGCAGTCTCGCCTACTATTATTGTAGATGGGTAATATCTTAAAAGCATGGGGCAGACTTGTCAGACGCGGCGTTTATGCTCAAATAAAACAATGCTCATAAAACTCAAAAAGGGAGGGAAGTTCGGCTTCCCTCCCTTTTACTATTTCAAATGTATCCATCAATCGCGCCGGAATAATACTCGACTACTTTATCCACAGCCCATGTTTCACTGGCGATGGCGGCACGGATTGTTAGCACATCAAGCGGCACGTTCTCTTTTTCCATGTGAAAGCCCCTGTCAGATAGGATGAATCAATTTTACCATAGTTTGGAGCATATTTCTGCAAAAAACAACATTATCAGCGTGCAGCTCTATTTTTCGCGGTCTACTGGGGTATGGGGTGTCCCCATCAAGCAATTTTTCACAGAGACCCGCAGGGCGGCTGTGAGTGGAAAATATGGAAGTGTCAAGATACTTCCTATGACAATGGCAAGCACGTTGACAACAGTTCCCATTCCTGTAAAGTGAATCTCCATCGCTTCCCCACTCTTTTCCTTTGGTCTCCGCCGGACAGACGCCAGCTTGTTGATGCTACTCTCATTTTATTTTTATAGCGCACAGCGCGTATGAAATGGTATGAGATGTGCCGCGCCGCTGCGCGATGCGTGAGCGCCTGCTCAGGAGGGAAAACACGTTTCCTTTGCGCGCAGTATTTAGTATATCGGAATGCCACAGGGAATGCAAAAAAAATTAACAAATCCCCACCCCATGCCGCTGAGAAATAGCGGCATGGGGTGGGGATGGCGGATCATTTCATTTGCCTGGCGCCATAAGTACCGGCTGCAGCTGCTCTCCCATGAGAGCGGCCTGCGCGGCAGGACACACTAGGGAAAAGTCGGACACCAGCGAGGTCGGCTTTCCCTGGGGATCATCTTGATGAAAGGGGACAAAATAAATATGTTTACGGCACATCAGCTCCCCTATATTTCGCGCGGACACCGCCAGCCCATCATTGGTGGAGGGCGCTATGAGCACAGGTCTTCCATTTCTCAAATGCGCCTTGGCCGCCATGGTAACTGAGGTGTCGGCCACTCCCGCGTTCAGTTTTCCCAAAGTGTTTCCCGTGCAGGGAGCAATAATCAGCAGATCCAGCAGTTTTTGCGGACCAATGGGTTCCGCCTCCTTTACTGTGGAGATCACCCGCCGGTCACAGATGCGCTGCAGTTCCCGCATCAGATCGTGTGCTGTTCCAAAGCGGGTATCTGTCGCCGCGGTACTTTCTGAGACGATGGGAATTACATTTGCGAAGGTAGCCTTGACCTGCTCCATGGTACTCAGCGCTTGCGCATGGGTACAAAAGGAACCGCATAGGGCAAATCCTATGGTCTTTTCATTCAACACAAAACCTTCCTTTCCAGCTGACCAAAATAAGTTCAGCTATCCGTTTCATGGAGGATATTATATATGGTGCTTTTGATGGCGGCTCCCGCCGTAATCGGCGCTACTTTCCCAGGGAGGGACAGCGCCCAGATCACTGTACGTCCCAACTGTGCAGCCGCTTCCATATCCACGCCGCCCGGCTTGCTGGCCAGATCGATAATCAAACAATCAGAGCGCAGATCGCTCAGTTCCACCCGCCCAAGCACCATGGAGGGAACCGTGTTGACCACCAGGTCATAGCTGCACAGCCAACCAGCCAGCTGATCTACCCGCTCGGTACCAAACCCCATGGCCTGTGCCCAAGCAAGCTGTTCATACCGCCGGGCGGCCACGCTCACCTTCGCCCCCAGAGCGCCCATGCGCTGTGCGGTCATCTTACCAACCCGTCCATACCCAACCACCAGAACTCTGGCTTCGTGAATGGTGATGGGCAGATGTTCCATGGCAATTTGAATACAGCCCTCCGCCGTAGGGACCGCGTTATCCACCGCCAGCTCTTCCCGGGCAAAATAGTCATAGATGGTAAGCTCTCTGACCCGAGCCGCTGCCGCGGTTTCCTCGTCCACACGTCCGCCACAGATGATTTGGTTTCCGGATAGGGCGTCCAGAACCGACTCCACCGTAACCTCAAGGGAGGAAAGAGAGGTGTTTAACATCCCCTCCTCTCCGCACACCGGCAGGGGCAGGATAATACAGTCTCCCCGCTCAACCAAACGTAGATTTTCATCCACCGTCAGCCCCCGCTCGGGAATGACAGCCTCTTCCAATGCAAAAGTATGTACCCGGTGTCCGTCCTTTGCTAGCAACTGCGCCAGCTTTGCTTGGCGCATATCGCCCCCCAGTACCCAAAATTGTTGTTCACGCAACATATAGAAACCCTCCTCAACCCGGTAAGTAATGCCTCATCAACCGTTACAGCGCCATACTGCTCCAGTCTATGAAGATGTTCTTTCTGTGGTGCATAAGACATTTTACACAGGATTTGTTTGAAGGTTCTCCCACGGGAAACACCATCTTTCCATGAAAGGCCGCGCGCCACCTTGAACCGGAACAATTCCATTGATCTTTCCCGTTATTTGTTCTCCCCTATTGTATGCTGCCTCCATTCAACAGAGTTCAGCTCATCTTGCCGGTGGCTTTCAAGGCACAAAAAACCGGAGCAGCATAACACTGCTCCGGTTCGTACTTTTTATGCGTCCCACAAAACGCAATCAGCAAATTCCAGTGCTCTTATTTCGCGGCCTTTGCGGCCTTAATGGAGTCGATGAGCATGGGGACGACCTTGAAGAGGTCGCCGGTGATGCCGTAGTCGGCCACCTCAAAGATGGGTGCGGTCTCGTTTTTGTTCACGGCGATGATGCACTCGGAGTCCTGCATGCCGGCCTTGTGCTGAATGGCGCCGGAGATGCCCAGGGCCACGTAGATCTTGGGGTGCACCGTCTTG
>Ga0154000_1000046_pt1 | contig 41170 bp, 42 predicted proteins | sample TSNC084MetaG_FD_104674 | JGI IMG/M metagenome (GOLD analysis project Ga0154000, IMG submission 104674) | Attine ant fungus gardens microbial communities from North Carolina, USA - TSNC084 MetaG | ecosystem: Host-associated > Fungi > Mycelium > Unclassified | place: USA: North Carolina, Lumber... | reverse complement strand
GGGAAAGAATTTGAAATACTTGGTCTGGTAAAAGGCAGTACGATCCAAAGCAAGCATTTTGGTAAGGACCTTTCCCAGAGCTTTAAGACTCTGGTGGGTGGTGAATTGAAGGCCTATAATGAAATGATGAACGATGCGAGAGCACTGGCTACCAAGCGAATGGTAGAAGAAGCGCAGGGTATGGGTGCAGATGCCATTGTGGCAATGCGCTATGCCTCTGCTTCCGTCATGCAGGGGGCAGCAGAAGTGATGGCTTACGGAACAGCCGTGCGTTTTCGGTAAGACACCACACAAGTTCTGCGGAATGATCTTGTGAAATCGTATCTATTTATCCTTATATAGGGAAACAAGGTTGTCAAGTAGAAATTTTGATAGAATATTAACAATACTTTTCAACCTTATTTTTCTATGCTATACTTACCATAGACACAAGCAGTATCGTATTAGTGCAGTGAGGCGCTTTTGGATACTGCTTAACATATGCAGGAGGATGGTATGTCAGTAAAAGTAGGAATTAATGGATTTGGCCGTATTGGACGGCTGGCATTGCGGGAGTGTCTAGAACGGCGGGATATGGAGGTTATGGCGATCAATAACCGGAAGATGGAGATTGAATATTTTGCGTATCTTCTGAGGAATGATACGGTGCATGGCCGTTTCAGCGGTTCAATCGACATCTTAAATAAAAACACCTTAAGTGTAAATGGTAAGCACATCCATGTATTTACCGAGGACAAGGCCGAGAGTATCGACTGGGAAGCCGCTGGTGCCGAGTACATTATTGAATCAACCGGCGTAAATAAAACGGTGGATAAGTGCGCCCCCCATTTTGAGCATGGTGCTAAGAAGGTTATTATTTCGGCGCCGTCTGATGATGCGCCCACTTTTGTAATGGGAGTAAATCACCATGACTATAATCGGGAAATGAATGTTGTGTCCACAGCCAGTTGTACCACGAACTGTCTGGCGCCTCTTTGCAAAATCATTCATGAAGAATACGGAATTGCGGAAGGTATCATGACCACTGTGCATTCCATGACAGCCAGCCAGAATACGGTGGATGGATCTTCCCGCAGAGACTGGCGAGGCGGACGAAGTGCAACGGATAATATTATTCCCAGTAAGACTGGTGCGGCGAAGGCACTGACGAAGGTGATGCCGGAACTGAAGGGTAAGATTCACTGCACATCTCTGCGCGTTCCTACCCTGGACGTTTCTGTTATTAACCTGGCAGTACGTCTGGAGACCGCCAGCAGTTTCGAGGACATTAAGGGAACCATGCGTGATGCGGCGGAGAACCCCTTGTGGCATAGGATCATCGGATATTCCGATGAATTGGCCGTATCCTCTGATTTCCGTACGGAATACAAAACTTGCGTATTTGATGCGGATGCCAGCGCAAGCCTGAATGAGAATTTTCACCTGCTGGTTGCCTGGTATGACAATGAGTGGGGTTATACGAATAACATGCTGGATTTTGTAAAACATATGGCAAAGACAGATGCGAGGAAATAATCATCACGGCAATAACCGGTGGGCGCTGGATAAAGCGCCCGCTTTTTTTATTTTATAGAAAAGTTCGCCAGGCAATAAGTTTTCACATAAAGCATACCCATAAAAAAGTGGGTATGAGAAACAGACATGCATTTGTTCGGTTTAGCCGGACATAGAACCCCGTTTTTGTGGTCAGAATAGATGGAAGCTATTACTTTTTTGAAAGAATCACCAAGACTGGCATGGAGTTCACGCAGAAGAGCGGTCTGGAAAGAGTTGCGTAAAAGATTAAAGTTAAAATGTTTTTTGTTTGACAAAACAAAAAATTTCACGTATGATCAAAGTTGTATTTTCTTTGACAGAGCAGTTATGCTGGTTTTTTATAAGTCGGAGGTGTTTCCTTGGATATTCAGATCGGTGATATTATTAAAATGAAGAAGCCTCACCCCTGCGGCAGCCATGAGTGGGAGGTCTTGCGGGTCGGTATGGACTTCCGGTTGAAGTGCATGGGCTGTGGTCATCAGGTCATGCTTCCTAGAAGAACGGCAGAGAAAAATATACGGGGCATCCGCAGACCAGAGTAAAAAAGGATGATTCCTATTAGAATATAAGATTTTCGTAAGGGAAATCGGTTGATTTTCGTCCACTCCGGTTGTATAATTTATCTTCATAATAACCTATTAGAACGCAATGAGGGATCGAGATATGACGAGTCGAATCAGACGGCGATTGTATGTACGTGCAGTGCTGCTTGCACTGATAATCCTTATAGGAGTGATCGGAGTCCGGATGCTGTTCGCCCGGGACGTAAAAAGTGACGTGCAATGGGAAGCAGGAAATGGCATTCCCGCTGCGGCAGTTTTTCTGGAGAAGCAAAAGGTAAAAGCCACCATACTTACCAACCTCAAAAGTCTGGATTTAAGCATACCTGGTTCTTACCCGGTAGAGATTCAGATCGGAACCAAGACCTATGAATCCACTCTGCAGGTAGTCGATACGGTTCCGCCAAAGGGGACCCCGGTTAACCAACAGGGCGGTGTGAATGGCCGGTTAGAGGCAGAAGCCTTTGTAACGGATATTGAGGATAAGACACCTGTGACGGTAAGCTATGCCAGTGAACCGGATTTCTCCAGAGGAGGCACGCAGACGGTGACCATTGTCCTGACCGATGCCGGGGGGAATGAAACAAAGCTGACGGCTGAACTGACACTGGTGGAGGATTTCGAGCCTCCGGTGATCAACGGCGTGGAAGATCAGACGGTTACGGTGGGAGGTACGATTGCCTACAAGAAGGGCATTACGGTAACGGATAATATCGACACAGAGGTAACGCTGGAAGTGGACAGCAGTCAGGTGAATTTGCAGGAGCCTGGTGTATATTCGGTAACCTATACCGCTACCGATTCTGCCGGAAATACGGCTACGGCCACGGCGCAAATTACCGTGGAAGAGAAAAAAGCCGCGCTTACAGGTCAAGAGGCAGAGCTGGCAGAGCTGGCGGCGCAGGTGTTGGACAGCATTACCAACAGTAGCATGACCAAGAAAGAGATTGCTTTGGCAATTTATGAATGGTGTAATACAAGGATTACTTACACGAATTCTTCGGACAAGTCTGACTGGGTTGCTGAAGCAGTGAATGGTCTGAACATCCACGCAGGAGACTGTTTCACATATTTTTCTGTGGCAAAGGCATTACTTACCCAGACAGATATTCCGAATATCGATGTGCTAAAGAGCGATACCAGTCACTCCTCTCATTTTTGGAGTCTGGTAGACGTGGGAGAAGGGTGGTATCATTTCGATACGACTCCCCGAAAAGGAGAGGGAGACTACTTCTTTCTGGTAACAGATGAACAGCTGGAGGCGTATTCGCATAGCCATTCCAACAGTCATATTTTTGATCATTCGCTCTATCCGGCCACACCGACCAGAATCGTTACGGAGATGCCATAGACAAGGAGTACCCTTCGGGTATAACCAATGGCCATTCGGCCAGTAATAAGGGAAGTGTTTACGACGAAAATGCACATGGGACACAATAAGAGGAAATGGATTTTAATAGCGGGACTGCTTATTGCTATTGCGGCCGGCTGCTTTATGTGGCTCTATAAGCCGGATCGGGTGATGCCAAGTGTACAGATGAAGGTTGGTACGGAGCCGGTACCGACAGAGGGAAGAGGAAACGAGACCCTGCTGACGACAGAGGCTGCAGTCTTGCAGGATCTGGAACCACCGGTGATTACAGGTGTTCAGGATCAGGTAATCTATGTAGGCGATACCATTGTCTATAAGAAGGGTGTTGCGGTTACGGATAACCAGGATTTGGAAGTGACTCTGGAAGTAGACAGCAGCCAGGTAGACCGGACCAGTCCCGGTACCTATACCGTGATTTATCGGGCGGTGGACTTGGCCGGGAACCAGGCCGAAGAGAAGGCCGTGATTACGGTGCTGGCGCAGGGGGAAGGCGAAGAGAACCGGGAGGAAATGGAGGAGCTGGCACAAAAGGCTCTGCAGGAATGTATTTCGAAAGATATGACAGATCGGGATAAGCTCTATGAAATTTTTTGGTATGTGAAATATCACATGAGTTATACAGGAGATTCGGATAAGAGTAGCCAGATTAACGAGGCGATCCACGGATTTAAGAAAAGATCCGGAGACTGCTTCACGTACTTTGCTGTGGCAAAGGCCATCGTGGAGGCAGCGGGATTTGAGACGATAGATGTCGAAAGAATAAACGGAGAAACCATGCATTATTGGAGCCTTGTTAAGGTGGATGGAGAATGGTATCATTATGATACGTGTCCCCGCAGTGAGGCACACAATAAGTATTGGTACTGCTTTTTGCGGACGGATGCAGAGCTGAAATCGTTTTCAGAGAAGTATGATGGATATTACACCTTTGATACGAGCTTGTATCCGGCCACACCGTAATGCAGTACAAGTGGTTCCCTTATAATACCACGCCAGATGAGCAGGGAGGGAAGAATTACGAAGCGATTAGGAGTAATTGGAGGCCTTGGCCCCATGGCAACTGCATATTTTATGGAATTGGTCATTCAGATGACAGATGCGGCCTGTGACCAGGATCATCTGGAGATGATTATCTATAACCGGCCCCATGTACCGGACCGGACGAAATTTATATTGGGTCTTAGCGAGGAAGATCCCACCGGCTCAATGATTGAAACCGGACGGAAACTGGTAGAGCAGGGGGTAGACTGCATCGCTATTCCGTGTATTACCGCCCATTATTTCCACGATCAGCTGGAGGAGGCGATTGGCCGGCCGATTCTTCACCTGATCCAGGATACGGTCCGCCATATGAAGGCATTTGGTGTGGAGAAGGCGGGAATTATGGCCACAGACGGAACGATTGAGAGCGGCTTGTTTCAGGAAGAGTTGGCCCGTAATGGAATGGAGTCCGTTGTACCTTCCCCGGAGAATCAGCGGAAGGTCATGCACCTGATCTATGAGAATGTGAAGGCCGGCCGTAAGATCCAGATGGGTTTGTTCCAACAGGTATCAGTAGAGCTGCAGGAGCAGGGGGCGCAGGTCATTGTACTCGGATGCACGGAGCTGTCCCTGATTAAGAGGTCTTATCCGATTGGGCCCGGATATCTGGATGCGATGGAAGTGCTGGCAGGAGAGGCGATTAAGGCTTGTGATCGGCCTTTGAAGCCAGAATATCAATGTCTGATCACCAATAACTAGTGTACGGAATGTGACAATACACCGGTAGAACAGGAAGAATTTAACATGCAAACGAATGTATTAGAATATTTGGAACAGACCGTTTTTCAGGTGCAGGATAAGGTAGCCTTTGCAAATGAGTCAGAGGGAGTTACCTTTGCGGAGGTTTATCGGAATGCCAGATCAATCGGAACCTTTTTGAACCGCCGGGGCTATACGCGTGAACCGGTGGTGGTCTTTATGCAGAAGCACCCGAAGACGATCGTTACCTTCTTTGGTGTTGTATACAGCGGTTCTTATTATGTACCGATTGATGAAGAGATGCCAAAGCATAGAATTGAGTTGATCTTTAAGAGCCTGAATCCCAGAGCGATTATCTGTGACGAAGTGACAGAAGAGATGGTGAAGGAATTTGTTTATGCAGGGCAGGTGTACCGGTATGAGCAGATGATTCAGACAGAGCCGGATGAGGACATGCTTGGGGATATTCGCCGCCAAGCGATCGACACCGATCCGGTCTATATTGTCTTTACCTCCGGGTCGACCGGCGTGCCGAAGGGCGTAATGGCTTGCCACCGTTCAGTAATTGATTATATAGAGAGCTTATCGGATGTGCTGGAGTTTAACAGAGAGACGGTCTTTGGCAATCAGACGCCATTGTATTTTGACGCTTGTCTGAAGGAACTCTACCCTACACTGAAGTTTGGTGCTGCCACTTATCTGATTCCGAAGAGCCTGTTTATGTTTCCGGTGAAGCTGGTGGAGTTTTTGAATGAACACAAGATCAATACGATTTGCTGGGTTGTGTCGGCACTGACGATGATTTCGGCCTTTAAGGCATTCGATAAAGTGAAGCCGGAATACCTGCATACGGTTGCCTTTGGCAGTGAGGTATTTCCGATCAAGCAGTTTAAAATCTGGCGGGAGACTCTGCCCCAGGTAAAGTTTACCAACCTGTATGGACCGACCGAGGCCACAGGCATGTGCTGCTACTTTAAGGTGGATCGGGACTTTGAACCGGATGAGGTGATTCCGATCGGGGGGCCTTTCCGCAATACGGAAATTCTGTTGCTAAACGAGCAGGGCCAGGAAGCAAAACCTGGCGAGCCTGGGGAGATCTGTGTAAGAGGTACTTCGGTAACCCTGGGGTATTACCGGAATCCGGAGAAAACGGCAGAGGCCTTTGTCCAGAATCCTTTAAATACGGCCTATCCGGAGGTGATATACCGCACCGGCGATATTGGCAGGCGGAACGCGAGAGGAGAGCTGCTCTTTATCTCCCGTAAGGATTACCAGATCAAGCATATGGGTCATCGGATTGAGCTGGGTGAGATTGAAGTGGTAGTGAATCAGATGGATGAAATTAAATCGGCCTGCTGCATATTTGATGATGACAAAAAGAAAATAGTGTTGTATTATGTTGGAGAGGTGACGGCTGTCGAAGTGGCCGTATATCTGAAGGAGAGGCTTCCCCGCTATATGATTCCGAATGTAATCCGGGTGCTGCATACCATGCCTCTGACACCCAATGGAAAAATTAACCGGGTTCTGCTGAAACAAAAATATATGAATCAACAATAGACACGAAAAAGGAGAGATCAATATGGAAGCATTATTAGAAATTTTAAAAGGGCTTCATCCGGAAGTGGATTTTGAGACATGTGATACGCTGGTCGATGATAAAATTCTGGATTCCTTCGATATTATTACGATTATTACGGAGATCAATACGGAGTATGACGTGGCGGTTCCTGCCGAAGAGATTATTCCGGAGAATTTCAATTCTGCTGAAGCACTCTACGATCTGGTTGAGAGACTTCAGGACGAAGACTGATTGAGGACATTATGCTTTTTACATCGTATAGCTTTATTTTATTTTTGACCGTGATGTTCCTGCTGTATTACGCAGTACCGAAAAAATGTCAGTGGATGTTGCTTTTGGCAGGAAGTTATTGCTTCTATGCCTATTCCGGCATCCACTTTTTGGCATTTATATTGCTTACAACGGTGTCCACCTGGTATTCTGCCAGGCGCATTACCCGGATACAGGAGCAGCAGGCGGCTTATCTGAAGGAGCACAAGGCTTCTTTGGATAAGGAACAAAAGAAACGGTATAAGGCTTCTATGAAGAAGAAGACGAAGCGCTGGATGTTAGCCTGTATTCTGCTGAATATTGGTTTGCTGGCGGTGTTAAAATATACAGACTTTGTAATTTCGAATATTAATGGCATTTTCCATACGGGGCTTACCTTTATGAACTTTGCTCTGCCGATGGGGATATCTTTCTATACTTTCCAGAGCATGGGGTATCTGCTGGATGTATACAGGGCAAAATATCCGGCCCAGGAGAATGCGGCAAAATTTGCTTTGTTTGTCTCCTTCTTCCCGCAGGTCATCCAGGGACCGATCAGCCGCTATAACGATCTGTCCGGAACTCTGTACGAACCTCATTCCCTGGAATGGCGGAATATCAGCTATGGGATTCAGCGGATTTGCTGGGGATTCTTTAAGAAATTGGTGATTGCGGACCGGCTGCTGGTGGCGGTAAAATCCCTGGTATCTACACCGGATGAGTACATGGGTGTATATGTGGTCCTGGTGATTTTATTCTATGCGATTGAACTGTATGCAGATTTTACCGGTGGTATCGATATTACGATTGGAATTGCCCAGGTATTTGGAGTGAAGCTGGCGGAGAACTTTGAGAGGCCTTTCTTCTCGAAGAACATTACGGAATACTGGAGGCGCTGGCATATTACCATGGGCACCTGGTTTAAGGATTACATTTTCTACCCGATTTCCGTCTGCCCCTGGATGCTGAGGCTTTCCAAAAAGTCCAGAGAAGTATTTGGAAAGGCAATTGGAAAACGGGTACCGGTGTATCTGGCTACGGCCATTGTCTGGTTTACGACCGGTCTGTGGCATGGTGCCAGCTGGAACTTTATCGTATGGGGAATGCTGAACTTCCTGGTGATCGTAATTTCCCAGGAGTTGGAGCCCTTGTACGCGAAGTTCCATAACCGTTTTCACGTGTCGGGCAAGACCTGGTATAATGCTTTCCAGATCCTTCGAACCTTCTGGCTGATGGGGGCAATCCGGATTTTGGATGTTTACCGGGATGTGCCTCTTTCCTTCCGGCAGGTAGGATCGATCTTTACTACAGCGAATTGGAATGAACTCTTTAACGGCGGCGTTATGCGTCTGGGTCTGACGATGCCGGATTATCTGGTGCTGGTCCTCGGCGCGCTGGTGATGCTGGCGGTGAGCCTGGCGGGACGCTCCGGCAGTGTACGGGATAAGCTGGCGGCGAAGCCTGTGCCGGTCCGGTATCTGGTATATTATGTGTTAATCTTGTCTATGCTGGTCTTGGGAGCTTACGGAATTGGGTATGATTCCAGCCAGTTTATTTACAATCAGTTTTAGGAGGATGTGATGAAGAAGAAGCGAGCGATTGCCTTATTGCTTTTGATCGGCCTCCTGATAGGCGGTCTATGGTTTTTACAGAGGCTGTTCATGCCAAAATATGTGGATGAAATTTTCGAGGGGCGTCTGATTGAAGAGTATTATGAGAATGCCGGCGGCAACGATGTAATGTTTATCGGTGACTGCGAGGCGTATGAGAATTTCTCCCCCATTACTCTGTGGGAGGAATATGGGATTACCAGTTACATCAGGGGCAGCTCCCAGCAGCTGATCTGGCAGTCCTATTATCTGATGGAAGAGACTCTGCAGTATGAGACACCGGATGTGATGGTGTTTAACGTACTTTCCATGAAGTATAACGAACCTCAGAATGAGGCCTATAACCGCATGACACTGGACAATATGAAGTGGTCCATGTCCAAATGGAATTCGATTAAGGCCTCTATGACAGAAAAGGAAAATGCCTTATCCTATCTGTTCCCTTTCCTGCGCTACCATTCCCGCTGGAGCGACATTTCCACAGAAGATTTTACCTATCTGTTCCAGCAGGAAAAAGTCTTTCACCAGGGATACTTAATGCGGGTCGATGTACGTCCTGTTACGACATATCCTGCGGCGACGCCCCTGCCGGATTATCAGTTTGGGGAAACGGCTTATGAGTATCTGGACAAAATGGTGGCTCTTTGTAAAGAGAAAGGCATTCCGCTGGTACTGATTAAGGCTCCCAGTATCTATCCTTATTGGTACGATGAGTGGGAGGAACAGATCGAAGCCTATGCTAAGGAGCATGATCTGCTGTATATAAATTTTTTAGAATTAATTGACGAGGTGGGTATTGACTTTACCACCGATACGTATGATAATGGATTACACTTGAACCTGAGCGGAGCAGAGAAGTTATCTCGGTATTTGGGCGGGATTCTGCAGGAAACCTATGGATTGACCGATCACCGGTCAGAGCTGGAGACTGCGGCGAAGTGGCAGGAGAAAGTGAATTTTTACTATGATATGAAGGCGGATCAGTACCGGGAGCTGGAGGAATATGGATATCTAAAGAGCTACGGGGGACGAAAGCCGGAAGAATAGGGTCTGGTGTGTTAGTACACATGTACTTGAATACGTTATACAGGAGGAAATGGTAAGATGAAGAAACTAGTTGCTGTATTTATTTCTATGCTGATTTTGGTAGGCTGCGGAGGCGGTTCGTCGAATGAAACGACGGTAGCCTCATCATCGGGTGCGGCGTCAGCGTCTGCGGCAGTGAGCGGTTATACTTTTAAGGCAGGCGGTACGGTGATTGCCATGAATGCGGAAGCACAGCCCCTGATCGAAGCGATTGGCGGAGACCCGAAGTACTTTGAGTCAGCCAGCTGCGCATTCGAGGGATTGGATAAGGAATATACCTATTCGGGTTTTGTATTAAAGACATACCCAGTGGATGACAAAGATTATGTAAACTCCGTAACATTGTATGATGATAGCGTTTCGACGCAGGAGGGAATCGCCATCGGTTCCAGCCTGGAAGACGTAGAGAGCGCATACGGTGCCGGCGGCACCAGCACGGTTAAGGAGTATACGATGGATAAATCTAAGCTGATGATCCTTTTGGAGGATGGCAGCGTAACCTCGATTCAGTATATAGCAATTACTGAATAGCAGGGACTTAAAAAGGAGAATGAAAGGGCGGTCTTGAGGGTATCCAAGAGGCGGCCCTCTTTCCAATCAATAAGGAGAACACATGAATATTAAGTTTAAGGAGTTGGAGGCAGTGGATGTAGCATTGCTGCGTCCCTACTTCGGCCTGCGTTCCAACCTCACCTGTGACAGTGTGATTCTGGACAGCTTTCTCTGGAAGGAATATTATAATGTAGAGTTTGCGCTGCTGGATGAGAAGGCGGTTTTGATGAAGATGTACCGGGATGGCAGACACATGGCAGCGCTGCCGATCACAAGGATGGAGGATATGCCGCATTATTTCCGGCTTTTGGAGCAATACTTTAATGAAGAACTGGGCGTTAAGTGCAATATTATGCTGGCAGATCTGCCTGGCATTAAGGCTCTGCAGCTGGAGCCGGGTACTCACGAGTATTATGAGGTAGCAGATGGTGCGGATTATATTTATGATGCAGAGAAGCTTAGAACTTTATCCGGAAAGAAATACCATAAGAAGAAAAATCATGTAAATGCGTTTTTGAAAGAATACGAAGGCCGTTATGAGTACCGGCGGCTGTGCGGTGAAGCGAAGCAGGATATCTGGAGATTCCTGGACCGTTGGGAAGCGAATAAGGGAGATGATGCCGGACGGCATTTAGCAGGCGAGGTCATTGGAATCCATAACATATTGAATAATATGGAGGTACTGGCTACCTGCGTGTCGGGAGTCTATGTGGATGGCGAATTGGAGGCCTTTACCATTGGCAGTTATAATAAGGTAGACCGCATGTCAATCGTGCATATTGAGAAGGCTAATCCGGAGATACGCGGATTGTACCCGTTCATTAACCAGCAGTTTCAGGTCCATGCATTTCCGGATGCATTGTTGGTTAACCGTGAAGATGATCTGGGGATCCCGGCACTTCGGAAGGCAAAGGAGTCCTATCATCCGGTCTTGATGGGTAAGAAATATACCCTAATCCAAAAATAAGGGGGCAGCGATGGAAGCAGCGGACAGCAGAATTCTCTGGGAGCAGATCTTTCGGGAGGATTCAGAGTCCTTCTTAAATTATTACTATCACATAAAGGTTCCGGCTAATTGGATTCAGACAGACCAGGAACCAGGTCAGCTAGTCTCTATGATTCACTGGAATCCCTATCGTCTGCATGTGAGGAACCGGCTCATGGATACCCGGTATCTGATTGCAGTGGCAACCAAGCCGGAGTATCGGCATCAGGGACGCATGGCCCACCTCCTGAAGGATGGACTGCGGCAGTTTGCAGGTACAGGCATGCCCTTTGCCTGGCTGATGCCGGCAGATCCGAAGATTTATGAACCCTTTGATTTTCGGTATATCTATGAGAAGCGGGAGGGGATTCTGCCAAAAGAGGAGCGCTCTGCAGCAGTAAGCATCCAGGTGTGCCCTTTAGCAGAGGAGGATTATGAACCCGTCTGTGCATTCTTGGAATGTGAATTGTCTGCGAGGTATGAGGTCTATGCAGAACGCACGCCGGCCTACCTTAAGATGATGCAGGCGGAGGTGGACTCGGAGGGCGGCGGACAGGCCGTGATCGTCAGAGAACGTGAGATCGCCGGCTATTTCAGCTGGTGGGGCAGTGAACAGATTGAGATCCGGGAGCTGGTGTGCCTGGATGCAGTGACCGGAGAGATCCCGGCGGCTGTGTCTGCATACTTTGGAGAGGATACCCGTGAGATTAAAGGGATTACCACCGGCTGGCTGGGAGAGCCGAAGCCGATTATTATGGCACGGATCGCCAGTCTGAAGGATCTGGTTACGGTTATTCGTTCCAGACTTCCGGTGACGTTTACACTGAATGTAGAGGATCCGATTATTCCCGAGAACGACGGGATCTTCCGCTGGTCTTTAACAGCCGGGACTTCTGTTTTGGAAAGGACAGACGAGGAGGAACCGGAATTTTCTGTTGCCATCAGTACCTTTACGGAATGGATCTTTGGAGTGGTGTCCATTCCTGGCTGGGAGGACATCCTGCCTTTAAAGGGTGTTTTCCTGAATGAAATTGTGTGATGCACATGATGTGCAAAGGTAAATGGCTCCTTTCGGAGGAATTTGCAATCGAGCAGGAGGCAGCGGATTATTTCCGCTGCCTCCTGCTCGATTGTTTTGATTGGATCACCGACGGTTCGTCTGCCTATTAAAAATCCGCCGTAGTAATATTTTTATGCAGCATCCGGTAGTCATGTGGAGAATAGCCGATCCGCTTAATGAACAATTTCGTAAAATGCGCCGGATTGTTATATCCAACGGCATATGCAATTTCTGCGATGCTAAGGTCTGTATTCAGAAGCATTCCTTTTGCCTTGCTAAAGCGTACGTCAATCAAATAATTAATGGGAGCAATGTTAAATTCCTTCTGCATCAGGTGGCTGATATGCCCGGCGCTCATAAAAAAATGCTGGGACAGGCGCTCCAGTGTAATATCCTCCGGATAGTGCGTGTAAATGTAGGATAGGATATCTCCGGCAAGAGGATTTTCTTTGATTTCCCAGTAGGGCTTCGTATATTTGTAATTTTCTCTTAAAAGAACCAAAAGAGGTGCCAAAATCATCTGGCAGAATTTCAGATCAGGATTCGGCTTTTGATACAGATAATAAAGTTCACGAAGAGTACCGCTGATGTAAGGGGCGTGCTCCTTGGACTTAATCAGAGGATAGGAAATAGGCGCAATAATATTATGCGGATACTCACAGTCGTTCCAATCGATCTCGGATACGACCAGTACCAGGGTTTTCATAGGGCTATAGGCACTGGAAGAGCCGGAATGAACAAAGCCTTGTTCAATAATAAGAAAATCCCCCTTTTCCACAGGAAAGTGCTGGTGGTTAATCATATAGATTCCGTTTCCTTCTTCCACGTAAACCAGCTCCGTAACATCCTTGTGAAGGTGAAAAGTATAGGCCTGGTCAGTTAGGTTGTAATCCGAATGCATCCGCTCGATGGTGGGAAGGCAATCTTTAAAATATTCATAGAAATACATAAAAATCCCTTTCTATAATCCATGAGAAGTAAAGTAAGGAATGCGCTGTAGAAATATTTTATCACATGGTGACCGAATCTTCAAGGCTTTTAAAACGGTTTACAGATAATAGCACAAATTATGCTGAAATTAGTAGATCGTAAAATATTTTCACTATAATATCAAGATAATTGAAAAAAGAGCATAAAAATAACAAAAATACGACGTTTTTATATTGAATTCATGTAAAGATAATTCGATCAGGATGTGAAAATAGACAATGGATCATGCAAAAAATCTCCGCTATAATTAGGAAAACAAATAAGTACAAATGCTGCATGATGGGAGGAACGCATGAAAATTGTCAAAGTAGAGGTAATAAAAGTGAAAACCGAAAGGCCTACCTGGAGGCCGGTATTCTGCCGGATTTATACCGATGAAGGATTTTACGGAGATGGGGAAGCGGCGCTGGCTTACGGAAGAGCAGCAGAAGCGGGTTTCGCGGCCGTAAAGGAGTTTGCGGGTCTTATAATCGGCATGGACCCACTAAAAAATGAGGTCATATGGGAAAAGCTTTATAAGACTACCTTTTGGGCACAAAATGGCGGCCCGGTGATTTTCGCTGCAATTGGGGCGCTGGATATGGCGCTATGGGATATCAAGGGCAAGGCTTTCAAGGCTCCGATTCACACACTGTTGGGAGGCGCCAGAAGAAAGAAGTTACGCTCCTATGCGAGCCAGCTGCAAAATGGGTGGGAATACGGAGAAGATAACTATTCTTTTCAGACATCTCCACAGAATTTTGCCGATGCAGCTATGAAAGCCGTAGCGGAGGGCTATGACGCGGTAAAGTTTGACTTCTTTGAGAAAAAAGCGGATGGAAGCGATTATGGACAAGAGGACCGCTGCTGCTTTGTGAATCCCAGAAATCTTCAGGTCATGGAAGACCGGCTGGCAGCCGTAAGAGAGGCGGTTGGCGCAAACGTGGATATTATCGCAGAATCACATTCACGCATGGATGCGCCTGGTGCGATCCGCTACGCCAGGATTCTGGAAAAATACGATGTATTGTTTTTTGAAGAACCGAATACACCGACCCCTTATATGACAAAACATATTGCAGACCAGGTGAATATTCCGATTGCAGGCGGAGAGCGAATCTATGGAAGATGGCAGTTTGTTCCGTATTTTCAAGACCATTCCCTTCAGGTAATCCAGCCGGATCTGGGTAACTGCGGGGGATTTACCGAGGTGAAGAAAATCTGCGATATGGCTCATGCGTACGATGTAAGCGTACAGGCTCATATCTGCGCCAGCCCGCTGTCTACGACGGCGGCAATTCATTTGGAAGCCGTCTTGCCCAACTTTATAATTCATGAGCATCATGTCTGCAACCGCATTACCTATAACATGGGGCTGACGACGGTGGAAGAGCATCCCGTCAATGGTTTTCTGGAGGTTCCCGAAGCGCCGGGGCTTGGAAATGAAATCAGCGAAAAAGCCTACCAAATGGCCGATGCCATTGCAACGGTAGAGTAATTTTAACGTTATGTATACGTATTCAATAAACCACAAATTCAAGGAGGAAAACAAATGAAAAGGTTTAAAAAGGCAGCAGCGATGGTACTGTCGATGGCCATGATGGTCTCTATGCTGAGCGGATGCTTAAGCAATGACGCAAACACGACTGCGGCTCCGGACACCACGGCGGCCGGCACGGAGGGGACGACAGCGGGCACGACAGAGCAGACAAAGGAGCCTTCCGCGGAGACAATCGGTCTCAAGCTTTCTACTACGATCAAGGAGCTGGAGCTGACGACGGTTCCTAACGGAATGGGGGTACAGGCGATGGCCGACTACCTGGAGGAAAACAGTGATGAGCTGAGTCTGGACATGTATTTGGACGGCGTTTTGGGAAGCAGTACCGATGAGATTATAGGCGGTGCCCAAACCGGCGCGTTTGACATGGTCGCACTGTCTTTCGGAAACTGGGGAGACTATACGGACGCATTCGGTGCGCTTAGTATTCCGTACCTGTTCAGCAGTACGGAACAGATCTATGCCTATATCGATGGGGAAATGGGAGACGAAATAAAGGAAAAGGTAGAAGCGGATACGGATCTGGTCGTGCTTGCCTTTTTGGATGTAGGCTTTCGTAATCTGACCAACAGCCGCGGGCCAATTAAGACGCCGGAGGATATGAAGGGACTAAAGCTTAGAACCCAGAACGACCGGTATCAAATTGCCGCAATGGAGGCTCTGGGAGCTACCTGCTCGGTTATTTCCTTTGCTGAGTTGTATTCCTCACTTCAACAGGGGCTGGTGGACGCACAGGAAAATCCAATTATCAATACGTATACGAGCAAATTTTACGAGGTTCAAAAATATATGACACTCACGAGGCATGTATACACCTGCACGATCCTTGCGATCTCCAGGGATTCGCTGGACAGCCTGACGCCGGAGCAGCAGGAGTTGGTAATAGCTGCGGGCCAGAGGGCACAGGATACGGCCAGAGAAAAGCTCGTCAAGGTTGAAACCGAGTATCTGGAGTTACTCGCAAAAGAAATGGAAATTTACGATCCTACGGTGGAAGAATTGGAAGCATTTCAGGAAGTGGCCAAAAGCTCCTGGGATATCATCGAGCAGGATATGGGCAACGAACAGTTCAATCGTATTGTAGATGCAGCCAATGCAATTGCCGAGTCTCTGAAATAAGAGAAAATCAGTTTCATTTTATTAAACAGATCCGGCGTGCACACGCCGGATCTGGAAGGGAGAACGTATGAAAGAAAAAATCACCTGGAAGAAAATTCTAAATGAATTTGAACTTTATATCGGAACGGTCATCTTTCTGGCGCTGACGGTATTGTTAACAGTTCAGGTGGTATCCAGGTACCTGTTCCGCCATTCCATCACATGGACGGAGGAAGCGGCAGTGATACTATTCGTGTGGCTGATTTACCTGGGCGTGGCCTCGGCCGTTACACGCAGAAAACATTTAAGAATCGACGCATTAATTACAGCCATCCCTTTTAAAGCAAAAAAAACATTGTTGATTATTGATAATATTATCAGCTTTGGATTTTGCTTTGCAATTATATTTCCGTTTGCAAGCATTATAGAAAATCAGATGGATAAAAATGCGGTAACCTCCTTGCTGCGATGGCCGAAGGCTGTTGTCTACGGTGTTATTCCGATCTGCCTGGTCCTTACCTGCATCCGGCTGGTACAAGATACCATCCGGTTAGCAAAGGAAAATGAAAAAGAGCTTGGTCAATCCAAGCCAACCATTGACATAGAAGCATTGGAAAAAAAAGCAAAAGAGCTTAAGCAAATCAGCGAAAAGGAGGCGTGAGCTTTATGGATATAGCAGTATTGTTTATCGTTATGGTCGTCTGCCTGGTCATTGGCGTTCCGATTGGCATCAGCCTGGCAATTTCCATGTTTGCGCTGTTGCTGGTAAATCCAGTTACCACGACCACCTTTATCACACAGTCCATGTATTCCGGCGTAGCTTCCTTTACAATGCTGGCTCTGCCATTTTTCGTGCTGGCGGGCGGAATTATGGATACCGGGGGAATTTCCAAGAGAATTGTAGCGGTAGCGAACTCTATGGTGGGGAATATTACCGGAGGTCTCGGAATTGTAACGATTGTAGCCTGCATATTTTTTGGCGCAATTTCCGGTTCCGCTCCGGCTACGGTTGCGGCGATTGGTGCAATCATGATTCCGCAGATGATTATCAACGGATACGATACGCCCTATGCGACCGGCCTGGTTGCCGTAGCCGGAAGTTTAGGCGTCGTAGTACCTCCCAGCTATCCGATGGTCATCTATGGTGTAACGAACAACGTTTCCATTAGCGCACTATTTTTGGCCGGCATTGGACCGGCATTGGTGGTGGGCGGTGTTCTAATGATATTCAATTATTTTTACTGTAAAAGACGTGGATACAAAGGCTCGGGAGAAAAATTTAACCTGAAAAACGTACTAAAAGCCATCTGGAATGGCAAGGCGGCACTTTTGATGCCGGTTATTATACTAGGCGGAATTTACAGCGGCATTTTTACACCTACCGAGGCGGCGGTTGTATCGGTGGTGTACGGAATCTTTATCGGGGTATTTGTCTACCGGGAAATTCACTGGAAAAAGGTGGTCGGAATGTTCAAGGACAATGTCGCCTTTATCGGCGGCATGATGTTTACCTTTGCGCCGGCGGCGGCTCTGGGTTCGGTATTTTCCTATCTGGGAATTCAGAAGATGATCAGTGGCTTTTTCCTGGATATTTCGAGTAATCCGTATATCATCCTGTTTTTAATATTCGGCATTTTGTTTATTGCGGGAATGTTTATCCAGACAACGCCATGTACCATTATTTTGTCACCCATTCTCTTGGCAGTTGCTTCTTCCGTAGGCATTAACCCGGTACATTTTGGTGTTATTATGACACTGGCTTTGTGTATCGCTTTTGTAACGCCTCCGGTCGCATCGAATATGTTTGTTGCGATGTCAATGACCGGGCTCAGTATGAACCGGATTGTCAGGGTGTCGATTCCTCTGATCCTGGGGTTGATCATTTCTCTGATTATCTGCGGATTTATCCCTCAAATAAGTTTAGGTCTTCTGGATCTTTTGGGAGTACCGTATTAACGCGCGTGATCGCAGACATACCGTCCAAAAATTTCCTTGTTACCCTTCGCTTTGTGCAGGATAGCAAGGAAGTTTTTTGTTTTTTAACAGACATAAACAGGCCCTCCCTTTCATACAATCAATAGAGTATAGGATTAGCAGAAGGAGGGGAACGTTGAAAAAGATCGGAATCCTTTTACTGGCGGCGGTTTTATCCCTGTGTGGATGCGGCAAAGACAGCGATAAGAAACTTCAGGATCTGGAGTTTACGGTCGTTGCGGACCGGGAAGTGCCCGCGGAATTGGCGGTAGCCATTAATGAGAAAAAAGAAGAGCCATTTAAATTGACTTACAGCACGGATGAGTACCTCTATATTGTAACCGGCTACGGAACCCAGTCTACCGGTGGATACAGCATTCAGGTGTTGGCATTGTATCTCACAGAAAGCAATATTGTGTTGGATACCGAGCTTCTGGGCCCGTCGGATCAGAGTGGCGCAGGCACAGAAACGTCGTATCCCTATATTGTGCTGAAAATAGAGCTCCGGGAAGAACCGGTTGCATTTCAATAGGAGGGTGTATGGAATTAGAAAAGAAGAAAATTTATATGAATCGGCAGAAGGCCCGGGTGGTAACACAGGTTACGGTGGATGAAGACCGGAATGTGCCGGATGTGAAGCCGGATATGAGACAGATCATTGTCTATAAAGGGGTGGTGGAGCCGGATGAGCTGCGTGCCTCAGAGGGCAAGGTGAATCTGCGTGGTAAGCTGCAGTATTACATTCTGTATGGAACGGAAGGGGAAGAGAATGGAACCCAGAGCCTGAATGGAATGCTGCCCATTAATGAAATGGTGAATCTGGATGGCGTGGATGATAAGGATAATCTGAATATTGACTGGGCCATTGAGGATCTGAATATTGAAATGATCCATTCCAGAAAGGTGCGTATTCGCGCGGTACTGACCTTTACGATTACCGCAGACGGACTCTACCAGGAAGGTCTGGTGACCGCCGTACAGGCAGAGGAACCGATGGAGACCAGAAAAGATCCCTTACATATTACCCGTATTGCAGTACAGAAGCGGGATACCTACCGTATTGCGGAGGAGTTGGAGTTAAGCGGCAATAAGCCAAATCTGGGGGAATTGATCTGGAAAGAGGTAGAACTTCGCGGAGCGGATTGCCGGCCGATGGATGCAAATCTGTCGATCCGGGGAGAGCTGGCGGTGTTTGTGATGTACCGGGGAGACGGGGATCATATGCCTTTGCAGTGGGAAGAATTTTCTGTGCCTTTTTCCGGGCAGGTCATGTTACCGGAGAGCACGGAGGAAATGATTCCTTCGATCGATGTACGTTTGATCCACAATGAAGTGGAGCCGAAGGAGGATTCGGATGGGGAGATCCGGATTCTGGATCTGGAGGGAATCCTGGAGCTGCAGATCCGCTTATATGAGACGGAGCATGTTACGACGGTTTGTGATGTGTATTCACCGGTGAAGGAGGCTGTGCTGGAGGAGAAATCGGCAGATTTTGAACGCATTCTGATGCGCAATAGCTCTCGCTGTAAGCTGAATGAGCGCTTGCGGCTGCCGGAAGGAGAGCGGGTATTGCAGATCTGCCACGGAAGCGGGCAGGTTATGGTGGACGATGTATCCGTGACCGAGGAGGGCCTGGAAGTAGAAGGGGTTCTGAATGTAACGGTGCTGTATGCATCGGCAGATGACCAGCAGCCTTTGAAGTCGGTGGTGAGTGCCATGCCGTTCCATCATTTGCTGGAGGCGAAGGGAATTGATACAAATTGTACGTATCGGCTGAAGTCGGATCCGGAGAGCCTTAGTGTAATGATGCTGGGTATGGATGAGGCGGAGGTTAAGGCTTCCATTGCCTTAGAAGCGATTGTGCTGAAAAAGGAGCCGGTACAGATTTTGACGGATGCAAGGCTGGTGCCTTATGATGAGGAGAAGATTAAGAGGATGCCGGGGATCGTGGGTTATCAGGTTCAGCCGGGGGATACGTTATGGAAAATTGCGAAGAAGTTTTATACGACGGTGGATGGGATTCGGGAGACGAATGAGAATGTGGGTGAGGATGTGGAACCGGGGCAAAGGCTAATTTTGATTAAGCAGGCGGAGGAATTGGTGTAGGGCTGCTTCATCCTGAAGGGTACGCGAGTCCCTGGATTGGTTCAACGATAGTTCAGAGGGCGTCAAAAACGCCCTCTGAACTATCGTTTTACTTTATGTACAGGCCAGGCAGGAAGCACCTGGCCCTTTATGCGTAAGCATCAGGTAAACAGTATATCAGGATGAAAGCATCTACAGCTCAGTAAAATAAACCTGATGCGGGTGGTTGAGCTGACATACGTTATCCTATGCCGGCAGACTGTTTTAGGTTCCGCTCTATGCCGGAGTCTTGTGCTCATTTTTTTGCCCGTCCTGGGGCAGTTCCTCTGTGCTCAGAGGAGTAGCAGAGGACAGATCCGGTGCTTTGTCGATCTTTGCTACGAAGAGATATTTTCTTACGACGAACAGGACCGATACGGCAATGATGCAAATCAGGCCCTCCACCATGGTGGTATTCTGTACGATCAGGTGTCTTGCCATTGCAAACATGAGCACCTCAATAACAGAGTCCATGTTATGGCGGCAAAGCATCTTCAGGAACTCCACGCCGATGACGATATCCAAGGCGCGTTCCAGAAAATAAGAATAGCTGATGGTAATATTTGGATCCATAATGTGATCCTTAAATAAGACGATCATAGAATAGATTTCCATCAGTACCAGTCCGATTACCATCATGGCGAGAACAAACTCAAGCAAAAAGGTAATCTCATATAGTGACTTTTGTATTCGGAATCGTCGCGCTCGCGTCCGCTCGTGTCCTTCCATAAATACCCTCCCATTATTTACTAATATGAAGACAGTATAACAGAAGGGTTTCCCCCATGTCAAAGGAATTATAGAAAAATCTTAGCGGAATCTTAGCAGCTAACCATGTTTCGCAGTGTGCCGATGCCCTCGATACGGCACTCTACCACATCTCCTGCCTTCATCCACTTAGGTGGATCGAAGCCCATTCCGACGCCGGAAGGGGTCCCGGTAGCGATGATCGTTCCGGCTTTCAGAGTCATGCCGGCGGACAGCTCTTCTATGATATAGGGGATGTCAAAGATCAGCTTCTCCGTGCTGCTGTTCTGGCGCAGTTCTCCGTTCACTCTTGATTGAATTTCCAGCATTGGCGGGCAGGGAAGCTCCTCTGGTGTTACGATCCACGGCCCCATGCAGGTAAAGGTGTCCAGGCTCTTGGCGAAGTAGAACTGCTTATGACGGCCCTGCAGATCACGGGAGCTGACATCGTTGATAATGGTGTATCCGAACACGTAGCGGAAGGCATCCTCCCGGGAGACATTCCGGGCATCTTTGCTCAGGATGACGCCCAGTTCCACCTCGTAATCCAGCCGTTCCTGGATCGCGAAGTGACCGTCAATTTCGCCGCCATCGGGAGTGCAGCGGTTTACACGTTTGGAAAAATAGACCGGGTAGGGACGCTCTCCATTAAAATCCTCCTTCTTATAACGGGCGGATTCGGCAGCGTGCTCCATATAGTTAATCCCAAGGCAAAGGATGTCCTGTCTCGGAACAGGGATCGGGGCCAGAATCTCCACTTCGGACAGGGGCATGGCGGCCGGGCCATCCATGCCGGCGCCTTCGGACAGTGCCTGCAGTTCTTCTGCGTTGCCCTGTTCAATCAATTCATTCATAGATTTGTAAGGAAGCCAAAAGGCAGAGATGGGAGTCACCTTTGTAAGACAGGGAGATACAACTCCGACGTATTCCTGCTCGTTTCTGCGGAATGTAATGAGTTTCATTTTGGTTACCTCCTGTTTTTTCTTAGCATAGCAGAGTGGGAGTAAAAGGGCAAGCCACATGTCAGAGAACATAATAAATTGGAGTAAAGTTATGGAAAAAGCATTTGCATAATAGGGCAGGAGATGGTATAATCCTGATGTTAGCGGGCATTCTTAAGGAAAAGACCTGTAATAGAGTGAAGAAGTGTGTATTTGGGAGGTAGTTATGAACGAAGAAGTAAACATGAACCAAGACGAAGTGGTAGAAGCTGCTGGAGCCGCAGAAGCTGTAGAAGCTGTAGAAGCAGCGGAACCTGTAGAGGCCGTATCGGTCGAGGAGTCCGCCGCACCTGAAGAAGTGCCTGCAGAGTCCATGGAGGATTATGCTGCGGAACTGGAAGCGTCCTATCAGCAGGGACCTCCCAATGACGATCCCGTATGGGATAAATTTGAAATGATGATGGAAGAGAAGACCATTTTCCCCGTTAAGGTGGACAGTGTTGTGAAAGCCGGCGTGGTTGCTTTTGTAGATGACATACGCGGATTCATTCCCGCTTCCAAGCTGGCAGCCGGTTACGTAGAGAATCTGGAAGACTTTAAGGGCCAGACCATCGAAGTAATGGTTATCACGGCCGATAAAGAGAATAAGAAGCTGGTTCTCTCCGCTAAGGAAGTAGCCAGACAGAAGGCCAAGGCTGAGAAGGCTGCTAAGCTTGCGGCGTGCCAGGTGGATATGGTGTTGGAGGGTGCAGTCGATTCCCTGATGGATTACGGCGCATTCATTGAGATGGACAACGGTGTATCCGGTCTGCTTCATGTATCCCAGATCAGTCATAAGAGAGTAGAGAAGCCCTCTGACGTACTGAAGAAGGGGGATCGTGTACAAGTGAAGATCATTGCCATCAAGGATGGCAAGATCAGCCTGAGCATGAAAGCGCTGCAGGAGGCACCGGCCAGAGCTCCCAGGGAATCCAGAGAGCCCAGAGAAGGAAGATCCCATCGTGCTCCCCGTGAGAATCGAGAGACCTTCAATTACAAGGAGACCGGAACGGCTTCTACCAGCCTGAAGGATCTGCTTGCAGGATTGGATATCGAATAAGCGACATAGTCATAAGAAATTCATATGGACTGTTATTTTCGTGAGAGGAGGGCCCCCAAAGGCCTTTCTCTCATTATTGTTTACGCAAAGTGTGACGCCTCCGGTTAGAATACTTGAAATTCACAAAATGTTAAGTTTTTTTTCTATCATTTCCATAAAAATTCTGATATGATATAAGACATAATTTGAAAAATCCACATAGAAAGGTTTGGTACTGACATGAAAAAAGCATCTTGGAAAATTTTGTGCCTCTTCCTTGTACTGACAGTGATATTGGGGGGCTGTTCCAATTCCGGAACTGCGGAAGGAGAAGCAGTGGCAGTTCAATCGGTAGCTCTTCTGGCGGGACTGGACACGGGACTGCCGAACCGGTACAGCGGGATGGTCGTTTCCCAGGATACCCAGGAGATCAAGAGGGATGAAGAACAGACGGTTAAGGAAATCTTCGTGGAAGTAGGCCAGGAGGTGACGGCAGGACAGCCGTTGTTTACTTATGATACCGAACAGATCAGTCTCGCAATCGATCAGGCCAGGCTGGAGCTGGAGAAGCTGGAGAACAGCATCGGAACGATGGAGAGCCAGATTGCAGCGTTGGAGAAGGAGCGCAAAAATGCAGCTTCTGCTGATAAGCTGTCCTACACCATCCAGATTCAGACGCTGGAGGTCGATATCAAGCAGACGGAATATAGCATCAGTACCAAGAAGGTAGAGATTGAGCGTCAGGAGAAGTCTCTGGAGAATGCGGAAGTCCAGGCCAGGATCGACGGCGTGGTGCAGCAGATTAATGAAGATAACAGCTATGACAACTACGGGAATCTTCTTCCCTTTGTGACCATTATGCAGGTAGGGAATTTTCGGATTAAGGGAACCATTAACGAGATGAATGTGATGGCGCTTCCCACAGGAAGCCCGGTCATTATCCGGTCCCGGATTGACAGCAGCCAGACGTGGACGGGGATGATCGAAAGTGTGGATACGGACAATCCGGTCAATGACCAGAATAACGGTATGATGGTTGCTTATGATACAGGCAGCAGTGATTCCATGACCAGTTCAACCAAATACCCCTTCTACATCACCCTGGACAGCGGCGACGGCCTGATGATGGGCCAGCACGTGTATATAGAGCTGGATCAGGGTCAGACGGGTCAGAGGGAAGGGCTGTGGCTCTCTTCCTATTATATTGTACAGGATGGCGATGAAGCCTACGTGTGGGCGGCGAATGATAAAGACCGCCTGGAGAAGCGGAGCATTACCCTGGGTGAGCTGGATGAAGAGCTGAATGAATGCCAGATTGCAGAGGGTCTGTCTGCTTCGGACTATATTGCGGTTCCGTCCGATACGCTGAAGGAGGGACTGTCGGTAACCAAATACGATGAGGCTTCCTTTGGCGGCGCAGGCGAGGGGCTGATAAATGAAGGAGAAGTGGTTTATCCGGAAGGTGATCCGGAAATGAACGGCGAGAACTATGGAAAAGAGACTCCCATTGAAGGAGGCGAGATCGTGCCGGATGGAGGAGAGGTAATCCCGGAAGATGGCAGCATTTCGCCGGACGGCCTGCCGGGGGAGGAAGAAACGAGGGGTGACGTATGATCCTGGAATTAAAAAATATTTATAAAGATTATCTCCAGGGGAAGCTGGTGGTTCCAGTGCTGAAGGATGTCAGCTTGTCCGTGGAGGCGGGAGACTATATTGCGATTATGGGGCCTTCCGGTTCCGGTAAAACCACGCTGATGAACTTGATTGGGTGCCTGGATGTACCCACTTCCGGTACATACCTGCTGGCAGGAGAGGATGTCTCCAGAGCAAATGATTCCGAGATGGCAGCCATTCGCAACCGAAGCATCGGATTTGTGTTTCAGCAGTTTAACCTGCTGCCGAGGCTGAATGCACTGGATAATGTGGCACTGCCGCTGCTGTACGCCGGTGTGAGTAAGAAAGAACGGCGCGAGCGGGCTGCTGCCGCACTGGAGAAGGTGGGACTGGATGACCGTATGGAATTTCGCCCGAATCAGCTGTCCGGTGGTCAATGCCAGCGGGTGGCAATTGCCAGGGCAATTGTCGGAGAGCCTAAGCTCCTTTTAGCCGATGAGCCTACCGGCGCACTGGATTCCAAGTCGGGCGAGCAGGTCATGGAGCTGTTTGGTAAGCTGAACCAGGAGGGTTCCACAATTGTGGTAATTACCCATGAACAACAAGTTGCAGATTGTGCGGAGACGATTTATTATATTCTGGATGGAGAGATCCAAGGGGAGAGAAGGAAGGGAGGTACCCTTCATGAGTAAGCGAAAGAAAGGAATTCTGATCGGTGTTCTGGTAATCGTACTGGTAGGCGGTCTGACGGCCGGTGGTATTTACTTTTCCAAGTCCCGTGCCTCCTCGGCGGTGGATATCTATTCAATGAGGGATATCGGGATGGATGGTTATTGGGGAGATGAATCCATGACAGGCGGTACTGTGAAAGCGGACCGGGTTCAGTCCGTCTATGTCAGTACGACCCAGATTGTCCGGGAGATTTTGGTAGAAGAAGGTCAGGAAGTGAAGGTGGGCGATCCATTGATGAGCTATGATACCACGCTGTCCAATCTTCAGCTTGAGAGTAAAAAACTGGATATCCAGAAGCTTCAGCTGAATCTCGAAAAGTCACAGAAGGATCTGGAGAAGATTAATAAAATCAGGGCAGGAGTTCCGGTAAAGGATTCGGATCTTCCCTCTTCGAATCCCGGCAGTGGTATCAGTAACATAAGTACTTCCGGCACAGATATACAGGCCCAGAAACTGGCATTGGCAGGAACGAGCGGAACGCCGGTGTTTTTCTCATCCCCACCGGGGGCGGGCGAGGATTCTACGGCGGACTCTACAGAAGAATCCCCGGCGGAGCCCACAGAGACATCCCCAGAGGAGACAGATCCTACCGACGGGCCAGGAGGGGATGTCAGTGAATATCCGGAGGCAGTGCAGGGCGATGGTACCACAGAATCTCCCTATGTGTTCCTGTGGCAGGATGGCCGGCTCTTCACCACCGGCCTGATCCAGCATGTATTACAAAGCCGGCAGTCTGCCTATGCCTATTTTATGATGCGAGAGGAAGACCAGCTGATTGGTGCTCATCTGTACAGCTGGCTGGTGGCATTTGGTTATGAAGACGGTGAGTACGGCTTCCAGATCATAGACAAAATCGAGCAGGACCCTATGGAGAATGGCAAGGGAGTGACAGACGACGATGGCGGCATCATTGATGGGGGAGGTTCTGTCGGCGGAGTTACCTTCACTTCGGCTGAGATTACCAAGATGCGCTCCGATCAAGAATTAGAGATACGGGATTTGACCATCAGCATTCAGGTGGCAGAGGTGGAACTTAAGAAGCTGGAGAAGGAATTGACCGACGGCACGGTTTACAGTGAAATTGACGGCGTGGTCAAGACCGTAGGCGATCCCGAGACCTCTGCAGTAGAGAAAACACCTCTGATCGCCGTATCCGGCGGCGGCGGATATTATATTGAAGGATCTCTGAACGAGCTGGATCTGGAGACGGTTACGATCGGACAGTCGGTTACGGTTACTTCCTGGATGTCGGGTATGACTTTTGAGGGAACTGTTCAGGCAATCTCCGAATATCCGACTACTAACATCTGGTATTATGGAATGGGAAATACAAATGTTTCCTATTACCCTTTTACGGTATTTGTAGGGGATGATGCCGCTCTGCAGGAGGGGGAAGGGGTGGAGATGAAATACTCCGCTGCGCAGGAAGACAATTCCCTGTACGTGATGACATCTTTTGTACGAACGGAAAATGGTCAAAGCTATGTTATGGTGGATGCCGGAGACGGTACGCTGGTTCGCCGGAATGTTACGACGGGCAAGGAGATCTGGAGTATGTATACGCAGATCTACAATGGCCTTACCATGGAGGATAAGGTAGCTTTCCCTTATGGCAAAGATGTGAAGGAAGGCGCACCCACGAAAGCAGGGTCCATAGATACGCTGTATTCCAGCATGTATCGATAGGAGGGAGAAGCTATGTTAGAAAATATTTCCCTGGCATTCCAGGGTGTATGGAGTCATAAACTGCGTTCTTTTCTGACCATGCTGGGTATCATTATTGGAATTGCGTCCATTATTTCAATTGTATCAACGATTAAAGGCACGAATGAACAGATTAAGCAGAATCTGATCGGTTCCGGTACCAATGCGGTGAAGATCCAGTTGTACCAGGGGGACTCGCCCTTTCAAGTGGCGTATAGCACGATTCCGGAGGGCTTGAACCCTATCAGTGAGGGAACGCTGGCAGAAATTCAGGCCCTCAATGAAGTGGAGGCTGCATCTCTCTACCTGCTACGGGAGTACGCCAGCAGTATTTTTTACAAAAATAGCAGTTTTACCGGAAGCCTTCTGGGCATTGACCAGAATTACTTTAATGTGTATGGCTATTATATTCAGATCGGACGCGGCTTTACGGAGGCGGACTATTCCTCCTATAGCAAGGTGGCGATTATGAACGCCTCGGCAGCTAAGACACTATTTAACGGAGAGAACCCGATCGGCAAGACACTGGAGGTATATGGCGAGCCATTTACGGTAATTGGAATTGCGGAGCAGAGCTCGGAATTTGAACCGGTAATCAACGATATCAGTGATTATTACACCTATATGACCGCCGGCGGGGGCATTGTATTTATTCCCAGTGTAGACTGGTCGATTATCTGCCGTTTTGATGAACCCCAGAATGTGGTGCTGAAGGCTACAGGGACGGACGCCATGACGGATGCCGGTAAAAAGACGGCCGATATCTTAAACAATACCTTGCAGGTGTCTTCGAGCTATAATATGAGCTACCGCAGCCAGGATCTGTTAGAACAGGCTAAGAACCTGCAGGAGCTGAGTACTTCCACGAACCAGCAGTTGATCTGGATTGCCAGTATTTCCCTTCTGGTAGGCGGTATCGGTGTGATGAACATTATGCTGGTCTCTGTGACGGAGCGTACCAGAGAGATTGGACTTAAGAAGGCCATCGGTGCCAGAAAGAAGCGAATCCTGGGCCAGTTCCTGACGGAAGCAGCCGTGCTGACCAGTCTGGGAGGACTGCTCGGTGTAGGAGGCGGAATTATTATGGCAGAAGTGGTATCCGGCATGTCGGATGTGCCGGTATCCATTGATGTATGGGCCACGATTATTGCAGTGGGCTTCTCCATGCTGATAGGTGTGATCTTCGGATTCATTCCTGCGGTAAAAGCGGCGAATCTGAATCCTATTGATGCATTGCGCCGGGAGTGATTTCCATTTATAAAAGAGTTCGATGCGTGGGAGATACCGCAGCGAACTCTTTTCGGTTGCATTTTTAGCAATGCCTGCTATAATATAGGGTAGATAAAAAATTGAAAGTTAGCAAAATAGAAAATTATGCGTTAAGTGTTCGGTGGATGGGGAGTTGCCCCGAAACGAAAAGACCTGGTGCGGCCTCATTGACAGCCAGAGTCTTACGGTATAATTTTCGCGCCCGTTGCTACCTATGAGGACTTCATCTCATATTGCGGAGGGAAAGGATGCTTTTTATGCTCTCACAAATGAGGAGAAGTTTTTCATTTTATAGGAAATTGCTTCCTATAAAATGAAAAACCCTCCGGGGGATGCGCACTCGCGCAAGATGAAATTTGTCGCAAGCGACCGCGCTCGGCGCGAGAATGCGCCAAAGCGCATTCTTTTTCATTTGACAAGCAATAAGGAGAAAATAGATGGATCAAGAGAAAATTAAGCAGGCAGTCGCGCTGTTCCTGGAAGGGATCGGAGAGGATCCGGAACGGGAAGGGCTGCGGGAGACACCGGAGCGGATTGCCCGTATGTGTGAGGATTTATTTGCCGGAATGAAGGAGGACGCGGCCCAGCATCTGGAACGGCAGTTTCATACAGAGGGAAGCGATATAGTAGTGGAGAAGGACATCGTCTTTCACTCCGTCTGTGAGCATCACTTCCTTCCTTTTTTTGGGAAGGTTCATATTGCTTATGTACCCGATGGGCGGGTGGTAGGCTTAAGTAAACTGGGACGAACCGTTGAAGTATTTGCGCGAAGGGCACAGATCCAGGAGCAGATGACGGGGCAGATTGCAGATGCGCTGATGGAACATTTAAAACCGCGAGGCGTCATGGTCTATGCGGAGGCAGAGCATATGTGCATGTCTATGCGGGGTATCCGGAAACCGGGCAGTAAGACGATAACGACGGTGGCGAGAGGCTGTTTTGAAAAGGATGCGTTGCTGTGCCAGAGCTTTCTGCAGATGGTGAAAGCCTGATGGAGCGGGTGAATCGAATTCTGCTTCATCCCTGGTACTGCTATATTTTGCAGGAGATTGACGAATGGGAGAGAGACCGGAAGTTCTGCGGACATGGCAGAGCCCATCTGCTGGATACGGCACGTCTGGCCTACTTATTGGATCTGGAGGAAGACAAGGGTATTCCCAAGGAACTGGTCTATGCAGCGGCACTGCTGCACGATATTGGACGGGCGGAGCAGTATAAAAAGGGCACGCCACACGAGGAAGCCGGCATCGGAATAGCCTTGGAGATCCTGCGGGAATGCGGCTTTGATGAAGAGGAATGTGAGGTGATCCGGTATGCGATTGCCAGTCACCGGAGCCGGAAGCTGGCAGCCAGAGAGCCGCTGGCGGATCTTATATACCGCGCAGATAAGAAATCACGCAGCTGCTTCTTCTGTCCGGTGGAACCGGAATGCGGCTGGAAAGCGGAGAAGAAGAACCGGACACTGACCGATTAAGAGTGGGGCTTTGCGGAATCGGGATGGCGAGAAGTATGCAGGAGCAGGAGCGGAAAGAATGAAGATTGGCAGCCGGGAATTTGACAGGACAGGAAAAACCTATCTGATGGGAATTTTAAATGTAACGCCTGATTCCTTTTCAGACGGTGGAAATTATAATCAGCTGGATAATGCTTTATTCAGGGCGGAAGAAATGATTCGGCAGGGGACGGATTTGCTGGATATTGGAGGCGAGTCCACAAGACCAGGTTATACACGGTTGTCCGATGAGGAAGAGATCTGCCGCATCGTACCGGTCATCCGGGCGGTAAGAGAGCGGTTTGAAATTCCTGTTTCGGTGGATACCTATAAAGGAAATGTGGCAGAAGCCGCTGTGCAGGCCGGTGCGCATATGATTAATGATATATGGGGCTTTCGGCATGATGAGAAGATCCGGAAGGTAGCGGCAGAAAGCGGTGCGGCCTGCTGTCTGATGCACAACCGCCTGCAGCCGAAGTATCGGAATTTTCTGCCGGAGGTGCTGGAAGACCTAAAGGAAAGCATTGCCCTGGCCCGGAAAGCGGGGGTCAGGGAGGATCGGATTATGCTGGATCCCGGCGTGGGCTTTGCTAAGACCTATGAGCAGAACCTGGCGGTGATCCGCCATTTGGAGGAGCTGCAAACCCTGGGATTCCCCGTATTATTAGCGGCATCCCGTAAATCACTAATCGGACAGACACTGGATCTACCGGTGGATCAGCGGCTGGAGGGGACACTGGCTTTGACTGTAATGGCAGTCCTGAAGGGCTGCTCCTTTGTACGGGTACATGATATAGTGGAGAATAAGCGGGTAATTCAGATGACAGAGGCCGTATTGGCAGGAGGATAAGGGATGGATATCATACGGATCCGGAATTTAGAGGTTTTTGCAAAGCATGGAGCCTATCCGGAAGAAAATGTGTTAGGCCAAAAGTTCTTAGTAACCTTAGATATGCATACCAGTACCCGGAAGGCCGGTGTAAAGGACGATCTAAGTGAATCCATTCATTACGGTGAGCTCTGCCATTTTGTTAAGCAATTTTTAGAGGCACACGTTTATAAGCTGATTGAGACAGTGGCGGAACAGCTGGCAATGGAGCTGCTGCTGGAATTCTACGGACTGGAGAAGGTGCGTTTGGTCATTGCCAAGCCATGGGCACCAATCGGGCTTCCGCTTGAGACGGTGGAAGTCGAGATTGAGAGGGGCTGGCATACGGCATATATTGCATTAGGATCCAATCTGGGAGATAAGGAAGCTTATCTGCGCCAAGCGGTACTGGACCTAAAGCAGATCAGGGGCTGTTCGGTAACGGAGGTCTCTTCCTTTATCCTGACGGCGCCTTATGGGAATGTGGAGCAGGAGGATTTTCTGAACGGCTGCCTGGAGCTGCGTACCCTGCTTATGCCAGAGGAGCTATTGGAGCATTTGCAGGAGATTGAGCAGAATGCAGGACGTAATCGGACCATCCATTGGGGGCCTCGAACACTGGATCTGGACTTGCTCTTATATGACGATTGGATCCTGGATACGGCGGATCTGCAGATTCCACATGGCGAGATGCATAAGAGAGAATTTGTGCTAAAGCCTTTGGCAGAGATTGCGCCCCACCTGCGCCACCCGGTACGAAACCGGACGGTGGCGGAGTTGTTGGAGCGTTTGGAAAGATGAAGTGAAACTTAGTTAAGACTTTTTAATTGTTCTGGAATTTGATTTAACGGGAACTGGTCCAGCTCTTCTCTGCAGATGGCAAGGGAGTTATCTGCCCGGACGCACTGCGTCCACTTAATCAGCGTCAGCTGGTTTCCATGAATCTCAATACCGGTAATACAGCGGGGGTGGACGCAGCTGCCGGTATTAAAATAGGGAATGTCCCCTGGTTCCGGTACCATGGGCCGATGCGTATGGCCTGCAATAAGAACGCAGTTGTACTTATCGGCCCATTCGGACAGCTTGCGTTCGGTTTTGTTTTTCTTGGTATAATTCTTGGCGGCGCTGGTGGGATCTAGAACGCCGATGTTTTCCAGCGGAGTCCACAGGTAGCGGACCAGGAAGCGGGCGATCGGCCAAATCGCGGAATTCAGGAAATCCACTTGATGTCCATGGGTCAGAAACAGCTCATATTCCGCTTGTTTCTCCTGCAGCCGGATTCCGGGATAGAACTGGATATCCGGGAATAAGGGGACGTATTTCCGCGTGGGTTCGTTGTAGTGTACGCTGCAGTTCTTCTTTGCATAGCCCCTCCGGGATTTTACAATATCATGGTTGCCGTATATCATATACAAACGGTTTTTTTTATAATATTTCGAAAGAAGCCAGAACACATTGCTGTGAATCGAGGCAATTTCCTGGAAGGAGCGGTTCTGCCAGAGTTCGTCGCCGTCTCCCAGCTCAATGTACGTATAGCCCTGGCGGAAATAATGCTGCAGGGCGGCAAAGTACAGGGTCTGATTTTTCAGAAAGATATCGGCACTGGTTCCGATGCTGCGGTGGCAGTCGCTGAATAAAATGTATTTGGATCCAGATGTCAGAGGCAGCACCGGCGAATTCTTATAAGCTTGATTCAGGCGCTTCTCATCTCGCACGAAGTCCCCCCCTTCCCTGCCGTCTCCGATGCTTTCTCATGCGGTTCACACCGATTGACCGGCGGAAGGCAAAAGGAATAGATATCAGGAGAAAGACCATGCGGTCCAACATACTCTCAAAGGGCCTGGTAACCAGCCGGAACAATCGTATCAAGACACGGTTCTTCCACATTACCCAGGTTGTGTACAGTCTGCCGCAGCCTTTTGGCTGCCGGCTGCGGGGTTTTTGATAGGTAAAGCTGACGGACTCGTTCCAGACGGCAAAGTCGCAGAGGGAGTACCCCATCTCTAACATGGAATCCAAAAAAGCATTGCGCATTTCCGCATTTGGGAATACCAGTGAAATCTCTCCCGAAAGCTGTGCGGGATTGGCATATTCTCCCATGCGGAAGGTAGTAAGCCACCAGTGGCGGGCGGATAGCTGCTGCAGAGGATATCCATCCAGGAGGACCTGCTCGTACATCCGTATCAGCTCTCGGTTTTCGGCAGCGGAAAAGACCTCTTGCTCATACTCATCAGGGGTCAGGATCCGGTCCGCATGATAAAGACCGATTTCCGTACCAATATTAATGCCGTACTGGCCTTTCCAAAATTCCAGAAGCCATGTACGGCCATCATAGTTAAAATAAACCGGCTCGCTGTCAAAGATCATATTGAAGAAAGGCGCGGTGCGGTCATAGAAACGGCAGTAACCAAATTCACGCTGCCAGGCATCCAGGGTGGAGGTGAAAACATTACTGCTCTCGTCATATACAAAGCCCAAAGGCGCAATTATTTGATTCAGGAACAGGATCTTTTCACCGCGGGTCATTGCCCGGATACGGGCGATAATCGGACGGCGGCGAAACCATAGTATCAGAATCAGGAGGATAAAGAGGATCAGTACGGTAGAAAGTAAATACATGAATTACCCTTTCCTTTCATAGTTTAATATATTCTATTCCCAGAGACTTCTTCGGTTCCAAGACTTGTCCAGGGTACTTCCCTTTTTAGGAAAATCGTGCTAAGATAGATGCCGGATAAAGGAGATCGATATGGACGAGCATTTTATGAGGCTTGCTTTAAAACAGGCGGCGAAGGCGAAAGCCATTGGCGAGGTTCCCATCGGCTGTATAATCGTCTGCAGCGGTAAGGTCGTGGGACGGGGATACAATCGGCGGAACACCAATAAGACAACACTGGCACATGCGGAGCTGATTGCAATCGATAAGGCCAGTCGTAAGCTGGGGGACTGGCGTTTAGAGGGCTGCACTCTCTATGTTACGCTGGAACCTTGTCAGATGTGCTCCGGGGCGATTGTACAGTCCCGGATTGACCGTGTGGTAGTCGGAGCCATGAATCCTAAGGCCGGCTGTGCAGGCTCGATTCTGAATATTCTGCAGATGGAGGAGTTTAACCATCAGGCCGAGCTTGTCACCGGCGTGCTGGAGGAAGAGTGCCAGGAGGTATTGCAGGGCTTCTTTCAGGAATTGCGCCAGCGGAATCGTAGAGAAAAAGAAGAGAAAAAGAAGGAGCAGTGAGAATGGCAGATATTCAATTTGGCCGGGAATCCCGGAGCTTTCGGAAGTTTACAGATATTTTTCATGTGGTGGCCTGTCTGATCTGCCTGGTGCTGGCAGCGGCAGCGGTACTGATGCCGTCTTATGCCATGCGGATCTTTCCCTTTATTTTTCTGGATGGGGCAGCATTGGCTTTACTGCTTGCTTATATGCGCCTGCGTTCCGTGGCAGGACGCCATCAAGGGACATTTTCCGGCCTTGTGCTGGCTTTTGTAGGAGTTTTATTGTTGGGGCTGGCTTATGTCGGTGCTGTCAGTGTGTGGTGATAAGAGATGAAGACAGAGATTTTAACCCTGCTGCGTCAGGGCGAAGAGTATGTATCGGGACAGCAGATCTGTGACCGGCTGGGTGTGTCCAGAACAGCAATCTGGAAGGCAGTGAATGGATTAAAAGAAGAAGGTTATGTGATTGAGGCGGTGCAGAATAAGGGCTACCGCCTGATCAGTGCACCGGATGTGCTGACCGAAGGTGAGATTCGAAGCCGTCGGCTGACAGAATGGGCCGGCTGCATTGTGGAGGCGCATGAGCGGATTGGCTATTCCACGAATCTGCGGGCTAAGCAGCTGGCAGATCAGGGTGCTGTTCATGGCACTCTGGTGACGGCGGATGTACAGGAAGGTGGTAAGGGGCGCCGTGGACGTCCCTGGGCCGCAGCCGCTCCCGGAGAAAATATTGCCATGAGCATTATACTTAGACCGGAGCTTGCTCCTGTCCAGGCATCTATGCTGACGCTGATTACAGCTCTGGCCGTCCGTGATGAGATCCGCGCGTTAACCGGAATCTGCCCGAAGATTAAATGGCCCAATGATGTGGTGGTAAATGGCAGAAAAATCTGCGGAATTCTGACCGAAATGGCGTTGGAAGCAGAATACATTCAGTACCTTGTGGTGGGAATCGGGATTAATGTAAATAATGAAGGCTTTGCCCCGGAACTGGCAGAGAAGGCCACGTCTCTGACGGCAGAGACCGGAAGGCGTTTCAGCCGGGCAGAGTTGATTTGCCATGTTCTTAAGCATTTTGAACAGTATTATGAAGTCTTTATGCGTACCGGTGATCTGTCTGCATTACGGGAGAACTATAACGGCTCCCTGGCCGGCCGGAATCAGGCGGTACGGGTGCTGGCGCCCGGACAGGAATGGGAAGGCATCTCCAGAGGGATTAATGAAGCCGGAGCCCTGCTGGTAGAGCATCCTGACGGGCAATTAGAAGAAATAAGTGCCGGAGAGGTCAGTGTCCGCGGCATTTATGGGTATATATAAATTTAGGAAGGAAATGAAGTTGCATGAGCGAAGAAAGGATTGTACTCTGCGGTGCGAACTCCTATCAGCAGAAATACTATTTTAATGAAGCTTTTGCCGGCCTGCCGGAACAGGTAAAGCAGGAGCTGAAAATTATGTGCGTGCTGTTTACAGAGGATGTGGGCGGTGCCCTGACCTTGGAATTCAAAGAGGAAGGAGTGTTGTTATTGAATGTATCCTGCGAGGATGGGGATTATCTCTTTGATGAAATCGGCAGTGAACTGAAGATCCGTGAAATGCAGCGGGAGAAGGAAGAGCTGCTAACGGCGCTGGAGCAGTACTTCCGGATTGTATACCTGGGTGAGGACGAGGAGCGTAACTCGTGAAGCTGGGGACATATTCCTGGGATTTCCCCGTATTTTTGGCACCTATGGCCGGAATTACGGACCTGCCGTTCCGTTTGCTGTGCAAAGCGCAGGGCTGTGATGTGCTCTGCACGGAAATGATCAGTGCCAAAGCCATTTATTATAAGAACAAAAACACAGAACCACTGCTGATCAGAGAGCCGGAGGAAAGCCCGGTTGGTGTGCAGCTCTTCGGTTCAGAACCGGAGCTTATGGCGGAGATGGCGGCGCAGGTTGAAGGGCGGTTTGACTTCATTGATCTGAATATGGGATGCCCGGTGCCAAAGATCGTAAAGAATGGAGAGGGATCCGCTTTGATGCAAAAGCCGGAGCTGGTAAGCCGAATTGTAGAGGCGATTGTGAAGAGGGTCCGTTGTCCGGTAACCGTTAAGATCCGCAAAGGCTTTGATGAGAATCGTGTAAATGCCGTGGAAATTGCCCGGAGGATTGAAGCGGCAGGCGCGGCGGCTGTGGCCGTTCACGGGCGCACCAGAGGACAGTATTATACGGGGCATGCAGATTGGGGGATAATCCGTCAGGTAAAAGAGGCGGTGCAGATCCCGGTCATCGGTAACGGTGACCTTTTTCAGGCAGAAGACGTGGCGCGCATGCGGGAGCAGACAGGCTGCGACGGTGCAATGATTGCCAGGGGAGCCAAGGGAAATCCATGGATTTTTAGGGAGATTAAAGCCTGCCTGGCAGTGGAATTGATGCCGGAGCGGCCCGGGGTTAGCGAGATCCGGGACATGGTATTTGCTCATGCGGCACTGCTGGTGCAGTATAAAGGTGAGGATATTGGAATGCGGGAGATGCGTAAGCACCTGGCCTGGTACACAGCAGGACTGCCGCATTCCTCCGCACTAAGGTCGCAGGCGAATGCAGTCTCCTCCATAAAGGATCTGTGGGCACTTGCCGATAAATTTTTATGCGAATAGTGCGAAAAAAACCACATATACTAGGGAGAAAATAAAATCCGTTCATTTCCTGAGAATCATTGACAGGCAGAGGCTTTAGTTGTATAATATTTGCCATGTCATTCAGGATGACAACTTTGAAAGGGCGTAAGGATTATGGCAGAGAAAAAAATACTCACGTATACCGGGTTAAAAAAACTGGAAGACGAACTCTCGAACTTAAAGGTAGTTCGTAGAAAAGAAGTTGCAGAGAAGATCAAGGAAGCCAGAGAGCAGGGTGATCTTTCGGAGAATGCGGAATACGACGCAGCAAAAGACGAGCAGAGGGATATTGAGGCCAGAATCGAAGAGCTGGAGAAGATCCTGAAGAATGTGGAAGTAGTAGTAGAGGATGAGGTGGAGCTTGACAAGATCAGCATTGGATGCAAGGTTCATGTTCATGATATCGAGTTTAATGAGGATATGGACTTTAGCATTGTAGGATCTACGGAAGCAAACAGCATTCAGGGGAGGATTTCCAATGAATCCCCCGTAGGCAAGGCACTGTTGGGCAGGCAGGTAGGAGAAGAAGTTCAGGTGGAGACCCAGGCAGGTACAATTACGTACAAGGTACTGGAGATCCAGCGCGCATAGATAAGGCAGGATGTGAAATGGGAGAGAACAAGAACGTACCGGCAGAGCAGGACGTAAATCAGCTGCGGAAGGTGCGCCGTGAAAAGCTTGCGAATCTGCAGGCGGAGGGGAGAGACCCCTTTCAGATCACCCGGTTTGACGTGGATCGTCACACCATGGAGATCAAGGACAATTTTGATGCTTTAGAAGGACAGGAGGTTACCATTGCCGGACGTATGATGTCCAAACGCGTAATGGGTAAGGCTTCCTTCTGTAATGTAATGGATCTGCAGGGGAATATTCAGTCCTACGTGGCACGGGATGCTGTGGGAGAAGAGCCTTATGCAGCCTTTAAGAAGTTCGACATCGGCGATCTGATTGGCGTTAAGGGTGAGGTGTTCCGTACCAATGCCGGCGAGATTTCCGTGAAGGCACACGAGGTTACGCTGCTGGCGAAGAGCCTGCAGATTTTACCGGAGAAGTACCATGGGCTGACCAATACGGATATCCGTTACCGTCAGCGGTATGTGGATCTGATTGTAAATCCGGAGGTGAAGGATACCTTCGTGAAGCGTTCCCTGATTCTGCGGGAGGTTCGGAACTTCCTGGATGGACAAGGCTTTATTGAGGTGGAGACGCCGGTATTGGTTCCCAATGCAGGAGGAGCAGCAGCTCGTCCTTTTGATACGCATTACAATGCATTGGATGAGGATGTACATTTGCGGATTTCACTGGAATTGTACTTAAAGCGCCTGATTGTAGGCGGCCTGGAACGGGTGTATGAGATTGGACGGGTATTCCGTAATGAGGGCCTGTCGGTCCGCCATAATCCGGAGTTTACCCTGATGGAAATTTACCAGGCCTATACGGATTACTATGGTATGATGGATCTGACGGAGAATTTGTACCGCACAGTGGCAGAGAAGGTGCTGGGTACTACGCAGATTACTTACGGCGGAGTGGACATTGACCTGGGACAGTCCTTTGAGCGGCTGACGATGGTAGACGCGCTGAAGAAGTACGCCGGTATTGATTTTAATGAAGTTAAGACCGAGGAGGAGGCTAAGGCCCTGGCCGGTCAGCATCATGTCCACTATGAGAAGCGGCATAAGAAGGGGGATATCCTGAATCTGCTCTTCGAGGAGTTTGTAGAGGAGAAGCTGGTGCAGCCCACCTTTGTTATGGATCATCCCTTAGAGATCTCACCTCTGGCGAAGAAGAAAAAGGATAATCCGGAATATGTAGAGCGCTTTGAGCTTTTCATCTATGGAAGAGAGATGGCCAATGCCTTCTCCGAGCTGAATGATCCCCTGGATCAGCGGGAGCGCTTCGAAGCCCAGGAGGCATTGAAGGCAGCTGGTGACGAAGAGGCCAACTCCGTCGATGAGGACTTCCTGAACGCCCTGGAGCACGGCATGCCGCCCACAGGAGGAATCGGATTTGGCATTGACCGGATGGTGATGCTCCTTACAGATTCCGCAGCGATTCGCGATGTGCTGCTGTTCCCGACGATGAAATCCTTAGACAAATAAAGCTAGTAAAATCAAGGGATTGAAGAAGTAAATGGCGAAATTTACGACCGATTTACGACCAAATAAAGAGAATGCGTTCAAAAACTTAAAGCGGATGAAACTATATTGGATGGTTTCATACCGCTTTTTTATTATTGAAACTGGAGATACTTACCAGTAAGAACAATTATATGTAAGAGAGTTCCTCTTGTCGAGTGCAGTATCCGCCGAATATAACGGTTTGCTCTAAAAATGGATCGTTCGTCCCCAAAATGGATCGTTCGCCCAAAAATGGTACACTTATGGATTGTTTGCAAGGTGGAAAATTATAAAAAGTCAGAGGCAACTGAGAAAATAGGTGAACTCATAAAAAAATTTAAAATGGAAGAATATTTAAATTTCTTTCCTTACGCAATGTCAAAAGGGACATTGCAAAGGATGATGCTGCTGATTGCTTTCTTAAAAAAGACACAAAACATCTTACTTGATGAGCCGTTTAATGGTTTGGACCCAATTCAGCTAGAACAGTCACTTAATTATTGCAAAACATATAAAAATAATAAGTGCATTATTATATCGAGTCATGACATAGAGTCGCTCGAAGCAGTTTGTGATTGTTTCTTAATATTTACAAAAGATGGCATTATTTCTACTGATGAAAAGATTGATAGAATAAGCGTAAATACTATGATAGGTGATAGTTATGTATAGAGCGTTTCAAATATTATTATGTGAAAGATATAGAAGATGTAAAAAATTCATTATCCAGAAACCTTTATTTGCATTTGGCTTATTAAGCTCTATTGTTTTTATATTAGCTAGTGTATTACAAAATCCGGTTTATGTCGGTGATTTTTTTAATCATTCTATTTTACCAGTTGCTATTATGATATATCTAATTGCAAAAATAATAAATCCTACACAAGGAATGACTTTGGATTATCAATTATTAGAATTGAAACTTATGTCATTAATGGAGTATAAACTTTTACTGGGTATTAAGTTATTAGGCGGAAGCATTATTTTATCTTTCATTTGTCTTAATTCATATACAAAAATGGTTGTAATAATTAATGTATTAAATGCAGTGGTAAATGTATGGGTCTTTCTTAGAAATCGTTGGGACAACAAGTTTTTTGATCTTTTGATTGCTATTATTGTAGTGGTTTGTATTCAATATCAAGCATATTACCTATCCATACTAAGTTTGATATTTGCTTTGGGTACATATTTTGCAATAAAAAGAGTTAATTATGATTCTATTCTTCCATTATATAAGCTCAAATATAAAATAGTTCAGCAGAGATATGGTGGAGTTGTTTATTCAGATAAAGAGAGCAGAGATATTCAGATAAGTGCAGAGACGTTAGTTGGTAAAGCTAAGGTGAAGAATTCCGATTGGTGTCAGCGTTTATTTGATAAAAGAGGAAAATTTATGATAAATAAAGAATTGACCCGGATAATGGCTAATTCTAATAAAATAGTGACTTACTTTATTATTAGTATATTAATTAGTATGAGTGGATTCTATATTCCAGGAGAATATATTATTATAGCTTTTATTTTATTAGCAGTTATTACAATGAATTTTGATATGGAAATGAACAGAACAGAAGCAAATCTACTATTAAGGGGTTTTATAGGACAATATGTAGTTTCGGATATTATAAAAAATAAGCTATTTGTTTATACCGTTGTTAATTTTATTTTTATGCTTCCATCTATATTGTTGGGGTGGAAGTGGTTAATTTTAGGGTTTATTTTTTCTTTTTTAATAGCCCTATTCACACTGTACAAATGTTTTAGAGTGAAAGCGAAGTGAACAATAAGTAAGAACGGAGGAAAATGACGATACAGGAATTATAATGGCAGTATTAGGCCAGACAGGTGGTGGTATTTTGGAAGAGCCTGTGAAAGTTTTTCTGTAAATAGCCTCAAAGTAGGTCTTCTATGATAAAATAAAATCATAGGAAGGCCTATTATTATGGCAAAAGAGAAGGAACCGGTTCACAAGGTGCGTTCTGGATTATCAAATGCCCCGGCGATTACAAATGTATTCCTAAAGCCATATAATTTCAGGGGCATTGAGAATCTTGTAGGGGTGAAATTGAAAACCATCTGTGCGCGGCTCCATCCAAAGTCTTCCCGAACCTGCCGATACCTGTTCTGCATAGAATCACCCCCGATACTCATATCATCCAGATGGGTACGATCAGTGTTGTCTTATCAATAACGGACAATTCTTCTTTCATGCAGAGGATCGCACCCATACCCCGCGGCATGCTTCCGGCATCCAGTACCTTGAATGCGCTTGCCAGCTCTGTACCCGGAGACGCTGATTTCTTGATCTCGAAGGGGTGCAGCTCACCGTCGCTTTCAATAATCATGTCGACCTCCTTACTGTCCTTATCCCGGTAATAGTGCAGCAGGCATTCTTTCCCGGCGTTTGTGTAACTCTTCATGGTCTCCGCTACCGTATAGTTCTCCAGAATTGCCCCGTTCATCGCACCGTTCATGAGGATATCCGGGCTGGAGTATTTTGTGAGGTATGCTGCCAGCCCTGTATCAAAGAAATACATTTTAGGCGTCTTAATCGTTCGTTTGAGTAGATTATTGGAGTATGGCCGCAGAAAGAAGATGATGCCGGATTTCTCCATCAGCTTCAGCCATCGCCTGGCGGTGTCATCCGTCACCCCAACATCCATAGCAATGTCATG
>Ga0154000_1000045_pt1 | contig 41534 bp, 40 predicted proteins | sample TSNC084MetaG_FD_104674 | JGI IMG/M metagenome (GOLD analysis project Ga0154000, IMG submission 104674) | Attine ant fungus gardens microbial communities from North Carolina, USA - TSNC084 MetaG | ecosystem: Host-associated > Fungi > Mycelium > Unclassified | place: USA: North Carolina, Lumber... | reverse complement strand
GAACACACAGAATAAGCACTTGGGGAACCGTGATCTATACAATGTTCTGTATCTGCTGGCCATGCAGCAGATACAGGTTAATAAAGAGGGAACAGCACGTAATCCACTGTTACGGGCTTACTTCGAGTACAAAGTATCGCAGGGAAAAACGAAGATACAAGCGATGATATGCATTATGCGACGGCTAGTAAGCATTATTTACCGGATGATGAAGAATCAGACACCTTATCAGATGCCGGAAGTGGAAAGTCCAAAAGAACAGATGATTTCTTAATAAAAACGTGGTAGAATGAAGGAAAACCGTGCGTTCTGCCATTTTTTAAAGAAGAAGCATTCTCTGCCCAAAGGGGGATGGTGAAGCTAACGGTAAAACAACACAAGGAAAGTCGCGAGCACCAGAGACGGGAGAACCGGGCGCTACATATGAGCAAGTAGATGACAAGGGAAATGTAATGTCTCGAACTAAATATGGAGAAAACGGAAGAGTTCAGTATCGAGATGACTATGCGGGTAAAGCGCATTATGATAAGGAATGCGGAGAATACCTCAATCCACATAGACATAATTATCAATATAATGATAAGGGACAGTCAATAGGTGATAAAGTTACACCAATACCATAATGAAAAGGAGTTAGGGAATGGGTATAATTGAATGGTTACAAAGATGGTATGAGCAAAGATGTGATGGATACTGGGAGCATATGTATGGTATAGAAATTGGTACAATAGATAACCCAGGGTGGCATGTGAAAATTGACTTAAGAGATACAAACTATGAAAATATAAATGGGCGAAAGATGAAGGAGGAAAAAGGGGAAAATGATTGGATTAGCTGTGTTATAAAAGAAGAAACGTTCCAAGGCTTTGGAGATATCTATAAACTAAATCAAATTATTGAAACTTTTAAGGAGTGGATAGGGGAGTAATTTCAAACAGATGCCACTGAGCTATCACACAGTTTAGTGGCATTTGAAATATAAAATATTTTTTCAGTCCAAAGGGGGATGGTGGAGCTAAGAACTCAGATAAAGTTGATCTGAATAAGAAGCCGACTGCTAAAAACAAGAGTCTTCAGAATTTCATTGACAGTCTCTATAAAGGTAAGGGCAATCCCAATCAGGTAGGGAATGGCACCACCATGGATTCCATTCGCTATGAGATAAAGACCGGTAATATGGTTGAAGGGAAGTTTCATTCTCAAAAGGGGCAGGAGTTTATGAATGGAATAAATAAGCTTATCAATGGTGGTACACTGGATGCTGATGATTTGAAAATTGCAAAGGCAATCGTAGAAGATATTGCGAATGCTCTTGCAGGAAGGTGAGGTAGAATGGAGTACAAAAAAATACTTGTTGAGCTTTTTGCGTATTTTCCAGATTTACAAGATGAATATGACCAAAACGAGTATATTCAAGATTTGCCCCACTGTGTTTTTGATATGATTTTCGTTTCGGCTATAAAACTATATATAAGTAAAAGTGAAAACGAAAGGTTATGGAAAGTAGGGGAGTTTTTGGAACTGATGGCATCATCAAGTGATATACAGGTCAAAGAATTGCTGAATGTATCGGTTTTAGAGCCTTTGGTCTTAGACGGTAAGGCGTTAATTCAATCTGTTTCGCCATATTTAGGCATAGAGACATTACAAAATCTGAGTTATTGGGAAGAACGGTATAGCTAAACCGAATACGAGACTGGTTTGAGATTAGACTTAAAATGTTAATGCCGCTCTATCAGACAATACGTAGAGCGGCAGTTTTAATCGAATAAAGCCAATCAATTAGGGCGATTAAATTGCATAATAAGAGTCTGGGGAACCGGAATTTTTTTACTGTTCTGTATATGCAGGCAATGCAAAAAATACAGTCGAACAAAGATGGCAAAGCGCGTAATCCACAATTACGAGCCTACTTTGAGTGCAAAGTTTTGTAGGGAAAGACGAAGATACAAGCAATAATGTGCATTATGCGGCGGTTAGTATGCATCATTTATAGAATGATGAAGAATCAGACACCATACCAGATGCCAGAGGTAGAAGAAGTTGAAGAGTCAAAAGAACAGATGATTTCTTGAGAAAAACGTGGTAGAATGAAGGAAAACCGTGCGTTCTGCCATTTTTCAAAGAAGAAGCATTCTCTGCCCAAAGGGGGATGGTGGAGCTAAGAACACAAATAAGCCATCTCAAGAAAGTACCGATAAGTGAAATAAAGGAAGCTATGATTCCAAGGAAGAGTCCCTTGTAGACCATTTTAACAGGCATGGGGAAGAAGTCGGAGCAACTGATGCTGACCAATATGTAAGAAAAGCAGAAGAGTTTAATAGAAATTTGAAAGGGGCAACTAAATCTTATCCAGATGGATATACGGAGGGGGCAATAAGGTATACAAAAAATAAAAAATACCTTATTAAGGCACCAGATGGAACCTTTATATCGTTTGGACTGGAGAGGTGATCTTATGGAGAAATGGAAAGAGCTAAGGATTGATGGAATTGTTAGCATTGAAAAATGCGTATCCGAATTTAATGTTTGGGAGCAGAGATATTCCCCATATGCAAAATTTAAAATTAAAATTTTTGAAAGTAATGAAGGTAAGTTTACTGGGGTTTCTAATCTTCAAGTTAAAGATGCAACTGGCCATTTCTACGGTGCTGTTGGATTTGGAAAGAATGTTGAAGAGGCCTTAAAAGATACAATTGATGAGTTTTTCAAAATGGTTTCAAGAAAAAGTGAACGTGAATGGGATGAAACAGATTTTGAATGTTCTGAAAGCTTTGACTTTTAGTTAAAGAACTCTAGCAATATTCGCCGACAGAAAACCTCCTCACCAATTAAAGATTTCAACAAAGTGGGGGGGGGTTTTTGAAACCATTAAACCACAAAGCAACTATAAAAATGTATCAACCATATCATTAAGAAAGGTTGAAATTTTACCATCAACAAAATACCTATACAAGTCTAACAGTTCATCCAGCGTCATTTTCTGAAATTCATGCAGGAGGGCTTCCTTGGCCTGATCGTAGGGGGTTATGATTTCTGTGGATTCCTCTCCTGTTTCAGGATCGTAAATCGACGTTTCAATCACGTCATAGTTATCCAGGATTGAGAGAGTTCCTCTAATTACCATGTTCCGCTGTTCTACGAGTTCCAGTAATTCCACTTCTTCCACGTTTCTTGAAAAATCGTCTGCTTTTATCAATTCCGATTCAGGAATATTCAAAATCCGGCAGAATTCCACCATCAGATCACGGGAGGGGATCACCTTTCCCCTTTCCAAATCCAGTAGATCGTCGGGCGTGATGTTTAACATATTGGCAAAATCCTCAATAGAGAGTTCTGCTTCCTCCCGGTATTTACGAAGATTCCGGGCAATCGGAAGCTGAATATTGATCTGGTGGAACTGGCTTCCTCCGTATAGCTGATTGGGGCTGATATCCAGAGCCTTGACGATTTTTTCAATGGTTTCCGCCCGGGGATTCACCATGCCCTTCTCAATCTGTAATAACCCCTGTGGGGACATATGGATCATTTCTGCAAGCTGTTTTTGCGAAATGCCTTTTTCCTTGCGAAGTTTAACTATGTTTTTCCCTAGTACTTTGTCATTCATGGTGCTACCTGCCTTGTGGTTGATAAAATTATTATAATACAAATTAAAGTATAAAACAAGTGAAAACACTATTGACAATTAAACTAAAACGTGATTTAATAGAATTGCAGGAAAGAACAAATGTTCTTAAAATATGGGAGGTTGAAAATACGTGGTTTCAAGGCTATTTTACGATGTGCAAAAAATTGAAGTAAAAAGGAGTTATTTTAGAAAGAATTTTCCGACTGAAAATGATTACCCCCCATTATTAATAGGGGGGGTAGTAACTGCAAAAGATATTGTTTACGATTGAATCTAAGTATTATTTGTTAATGTTATGATAACTCTATCTGTCGATGATAACAACCCTGTTTCACAGGATTTTTATGATAAAACCATCTGGACCCTCCAATTCCATCAACTGACCTGCACCTGTGGACTCTCCGGGGGGGCTGACGATTCATGGATACTATTACCGTAGCGTCAAGTCAGGCGACGGCTCTGTGCGTCTGCGTATCTGTCGTGTGATATGCAGCCATTGTAATTTTACCATGTACCTTCTTTTAATTTGCTTATAAATGGAAGATTTAGGCGCTTATAGTATGACGAATAACATTATAGCTCTGCCGGAAAGGGCAAGGACTTGCAGAATAAGGGTCTGGGGAACCGTAACCTATATAATGTTCTTTATTTGCTTGCCATGCAACAGATACAGATTAACAGAGACGGAAAAGCACGTAATCCACTATTGCGGGCCTACTTTGAATGCAAAGTGTCACAGGGAAAGACAAAGATACAGGCCATGATCTGCATTATGCGCCGATTGGTCAGCATCATATACAGTATGATGAAGAATCAGACGCCCTACCGGATGCCGGAGATATAAGAGGAAACGACAAAAGAAAGAGAAGAACGGAAGAACGGATTTCTTAAGAATCTAATTGTATAGAGTGACAAAATGTGTTAAAATAATCATAAGAGCAATCGTGTATAGGGTGTGCTGACCTCCCATTATGTCGTAATACGTTGGGAGGTGATGCAGATGAACAATAAGTTTGATTTTAAAGACTTAATGCAGTTCGGAATGTTCATTCTGGCGTTGCTGACCTTAATCAAATTGATTAGTCAGTAGAACATAGAAAAAACCACCCTTGAAATCTTTGGCGGGATTCGGGTGGATTTTTCATCTCAATCTGAGGTCAACCCCTTGTGGGCGATTGCTCCCTTTTTATACTCTTATATTAGCACCCGCCAGTTAAAATGTCAAGTGCAGGGAAGTGATGATGCAGGGAAGTGATGAAAAGTACGGTGAAATCCATCAAAATGGTGGAGATTCACCATTTTAAATAAATCGTCATTATGTGCCCCAAGGGGGATGGTGGAGCTAAGAAAGATGTAGATCAGTTATCTAAAGAGGTTCCTGAACAGTATAAGAAAAATGGTAAATGCGATCAATATGCAGATGCTTTGGAACAGAAGATGAAAGAAGCAGGTGTAGAAGGAGAACGTATCAGAGTAAACAGTGACCATAATATTTACTCCGATAAAGCGGTGAAGTTATTGGATCAAATGGTTATCATGATGCAGTTAAAGTTGGGGATACAGTATATGATAATATGAATCCTGGCGGCATGCCATTTAATGAGTGGCTTAAAGATTTGGGGATTGGCGAGGTTTCAGGTATCGATTGGAGTGTTGTCAAACCAATAAATTAAAGGAGGATAGCATGGGGTATATAAATATTGAGGAAAAGATCTCCAACATTAGAAAACGTCCTAAAATGTTTGTTTATGAAATCAGATTAGATTATATTTACTACCTGATTGCGGGCAGTCTGGGAAGTAATATGGGATCGCCGGATGTGCAAGATATAGACATCGCTTTCAAGCATGATTTTAATCAGTGGGTCGAAGAATGGATTTACGAACAAAAAGAGATAGATTTTAGAAGAAAGGTGGTTGTATGGTATAAAATCATTTCCAGTTGCACAAATGGTGATGATGAGGCTGTAAACTTGTTCTATCAAATTTGCGATGAGTTTTTTGAAGCATATCACAAGAAAAATGGTTAAACAAAAGCTATTTACTCAATAATTTTCAGACGATAAAGAAATTGTTATAGAGATCTCCCCACGGATAAGTAAGTTTAGTGAGGAGATCTTTCTTTACAATTAGGCTACTAAATAAATCTATTATTTTTCATTCTATCAAGAAAAGAAGATATTTATAAATCAGCAAAATATCTGTACGGATCAAGCATTTAATCCAGCGTCATTTTCTGAAATTCGTGCAGAATGGCATTTTTGGCCTGATCGTAGGGCGTTGTGATTTCTACGGATTCCTGGTCTGTTTCAGGGTCGCAAATTGTCCTTACAATTGAATCATGCTGATTCAGGATAGAAAGAGTGCCGTTAGCGACCAGATTCTGCCTTCTTCAAGTTCCAATAATTCCACTTCTTCCGAACTCTTTGAAAAATCGTCCGCTTTTATCAATTCTGATTCCGAAACCTTTAAAGTCCGGCAGAATTCCACCATCATATCACGGGAGGAGATCACCGTTCCCCTTTCCAAATCCAGTAGATCGTCTGGTGTAATGTTTAGCATGTTGGAAAAATCCTTAATAGAGAGTTCTGCTTCTTCCCGGTATTTACGAAGATTCCGAGCAATCGGAAGTGAATATTGATCTGGTGGAAGTGACTTCCTCCATATAGTGTATTATGCGCCGGCTGGTGAGTATCATTTACAGCATGATGAAGAATCAGACCAAGTATCGGATGCCAGTGCTGATTGTAGAAACGACAGATGAAAAAGAACAGAAGATTTCCTTGGAAATGGATTGAACAGGTTGACAAACTGTGTTACAATAATCTCATGAGCAATCGTGTATAGGGTGTGTTGACCTCCCATCAAGTCGTAACTGGACGGGAGGTGATGTGGATGAACAATAAGTTTGATTTTAAAGACGTAATGCAATTTGGCATGTTCATTCTAGCATTACTGACCTTTATCTTTTTATTTAGTCAGTAGTACATAGAAAAACCCACCCTTCTAATCTTTGACGGATTTGGGTGGATTTTTCTGCTCTTTGAGGTCAACCCCTTGTGGGCGATTGCTCTTTTTCTATTTTTATGATAGCACTCTGAGATCAGAATGTCAAGTGCAGAAAAATGACAAAAAACGGTGAACCCCAGCAAAATCAAGGGATCCTCCATTTAATATAAATAGCCAGTGTGAGCCCAGAGTATTAGGGGGGGCCAGGCTGAAATATACCGCTATAAATGTAACACCGGGGTTAAGTGATAATAAAGATGCTCACGTAATCTGTTTTTCGTCCGAAAGTGTGGATTATACCTATAGTTGTTTCCCCTTTTCTTGATTTCCTTTAAAAATACCTTTGTCCACTCTCCTGTTAGAAAAATAGTGTTAGAAAAATAGTTGACAAGTAATTAAATACATGCTATTATCTATTTACAATTTACTGTAAATTGATAAGAGATGATAAGAGGTGTTGCATGAAGCTGAATGTTGCAAATAAGAAAAATGCCGTTCTCCAGCATATTGCTCGTGATTTGATGGTGCTTTATCTTCGAAAGCAGGATAAGATCATTGGAATAAAGGAGTATGCCGATACCTATGGTGTTGGCTTGGGTACCGTTCAGGCCGCTTTCAATGAAATGAAAGGTACGGGCGCGATACAGTTAAACCCCTGTGGGGCACAGGGGACATTCCTGGCTAGTATTGATAAAGATAAATTGTGGCAGTATTGCGATTACCGGGTTTTAATCTCGTTATTGGCATTGGATACAAACCCCTATATAAAAGGACTTGCAACCGGAATCTATGAGGCCTTTACATTGTTTGACTTACCAATCAGCATCCTGTTTGCCCGCGGTTCAAAGAACAGGGCTAGTATATTATTGCGCGATAAATGTGATTTTGTTTTAATGAGCGAACTTGCCTACGAGGCGGCAAGGAATTCAAACAGTGCCATTTCCTTGGTGGCTCATGTGGGCGCCTGTCCGAACGAGTATGGGTTCATCACGCGGAATAGCATGACGCCTGACTGGAACCGTATCAATATTGCCTATGATAGTTTTTCTTTTGACCAGCAAGCAATTATGTCAGCCTATCGCAGCCCTGAATGTTTGTGCCATGATTTTCCTTGTGTCCAATTGGTGGACATGGTACGTAGCGGAGAAATAGAAGCAGCCCTGATGGAGCGCAACTCCCTTCATGAAATGGATGGCCTCGCGTTCCATCCGTTGACCGGCATTCAGGGGGCGCTGCTAAGTAAAATTGGCCGTGCAGTGGCCGTTGTAAGAGAGGAAAACGAAAGCCTTCGCCAGCTATTGCAGCTGGTACTTTCAGAAGATCTCGTTTTTAATGTACAAAAAAAGGTAATGCAAGGGAAACAGTACGTTAAGTATTGACAAAAAGCGCTGAAACGACGCTGCAGAGGAGATTTATGCAAAAATTTATCGGAAAAATGGAAGACTTTATTGCGGAAGGTTCCATTGAAGATAAAGTCTTTTGGGCAGATCATCAAGTGCTGGGCCCCATGTTCGCAGCACTGCGCGTCTTCATGTCCATGAATGATGTTTTGGTGATCATCGTGGGGGCAAAAGGCTGTGCTTATCATTTGAATTTCACGATGGTGGCCTGGGGAGAGCTTGATTTTTTCTTGGGGAAGCGACCTCTGCCGGTATTGGAATTTACACAGCTGCAAATTATCAACGGAAATTATGCGATCCCTGACCTTTGGCTTAAAAGTCTAATAAATTTAGTTACAAAATCTAAATATAACAGAATTATCCTGATGCCGACAGACAGCATACTCATCAGCGGCGGAGAGCTTACGACGGTTGCTTTGGAAATCGCCCGGGCTACCGGGATTGAAACAACTCCGCTTACCATATCAGCCATTTCAAGCGCAAACCAGTGGGCGGGCTATAATGCCGCTCTGCACACGCTGTATGAGCCTTATATGGAACGGCAATTTACAAAGACGCCCACGGTTAATCTTGTGGGCTGGATGTGGCCGTCGCGCCATCGGGGGCATGAGATCGGGTGCTGCCTGGACATGTTGGGAGAACTTGGCATAGAAGTCAATACGGTGATTTCCGGGGGCATTGATATCGCCGATATCGAAAAAAGCATGACGGCCTCAGCCAACGCCGTTGTGTGCTCGGCTATCATGGGTGACATGCTTGATCAACTGGATAGAAAGGGCGTTGCTTTAGCCGGTTCCCGCGCGCCTTATGGGTTTTCCGGCACAAGGGAGTGGCTATCCAGCATCGCGAAGGCACTGGGCAAAAACGTGAACCGCCGTATTGATTACATGGAGCAACGCTACTATAGCGCTTTCAGCCTGAATAAAAAAGAGCTGAAACACAAGAAAGTATTTGTCAGCGGCGGACCGGGCAGATTGGTGGGCCTGCTGCACGCGTTGAACGATTATGAAATGGATATTCAGGTAGCAGCCATGTTCTGGCCGCATGAATGGAGCAAAAGCGATATCCGTCACATGCTGGAGCAACATCATGTAAAAACGGACCTCTTTATTCTTTCTCCGGGGCTTGATGACCTGGAATGGGTGGCCGCCAACTATGATATCGATGTCTGGCTGGGCGGATATCAGGATCAGCATGTCTGCAAACGTCATCACATTCCTTTCGTACCCATTACGGTATACCAGGTTCCGCATGTGGGCTTTGAAGGGATTATTAATCTGGGTAACAAGCTTATCATGGCGCTTAACGGACACAGTTTCGTGGACAATGCCTATATTGCCAACGACATAGGAGGGTATATATGTCAGCCAGTTCATTAGAGCCATTGACCGGATGTGGGATTATGGGAATATTAAAATGTGTGGCGGGCATGGGCGGCGTACTACCCATGATTCACGGCCCCTTAAGCTGTTCAGCGGGCTACCGTATGGCTATGTTATTCGCGGATGTAGAGCCATTGCTGCCTACGACGGCGATCATTGACAAGGATCTTGTGCTGGGCCAGGCAGACCGCCTCAAAAAAGCCATGGATGAGGCGTTTCGGCTATACAAGCCGCTTCTGCTTATCGTGATTACAACCTGTGCCACAGCGATGACTGGTGAGGACTATTCCCGGGCGATAGAGAATTATGAGCGAAAACACGGCGCTATGGCGCTGTTGCTGGATGGCAGCGCGCTTTCGGGAGACGAGATCGATGCCGCCTATGTTACCTTTGAAAGCCTCTGCCGGAAGCTTAGCATACCGCAAGTGCCGCAGGCGCCATCTGATGTGCTGGTATTGGAGGGGCTTGCCCGATCAGATTATGGGTTTTCCCTGAACTGGGAAGCGTTATCGGCATTGTTAGCAAAATATATGGGATTGAAGCTGCAAAAAGGCCTGGTTGCGGGCTTGGATGTGACGGTTGAACTTGACCGTTACCGTACCGCGCCAAAGCTTTTTATCAGTCTTTTATGGCAGCAGAATACTACAATAATCCCTGCGCCGATTGGACTTGACGGAACTATGGATTTTTTGAATGCCGTAGCTAGTGCTTGCGGTGTGCCTATCGCCAAAGAGGCGGAAGCGGCGTATGAAAACGCAAAAAAGATCATAAAACCATATGCCGACGCCTTACATGCCGCGGCCCTGCCGGTTGGCGTCGAGGCCGCCGGATGGTATGGCTACGCACTGGCAAAATTCTTGAAGCGGGAACTTGGCTGCCATGTACTGCTTAGCGTCGACCGCCAAAACCCTTCCATTCCGCCGGAGGATGTCTGCGATAGATTCTTAGAAAATGTAGGCCGTTTTGAACTTGTCTCCCTAATGGAGGAATACGGATGCCGCATGGTATTTGGCTCTTCCAATACCCAGATGGATGATAATTGGGACTATATTCCTTTCTTTCAACCTGTGTGGCGTGTAGCCAAGGAGGTGCATAGCTGCTTCGGCTTTGATAACGCGGTATATCTCGCAAAACGTCTTGCGGAAGGTGTAAGAATATGAAAAAGAGTTTGGCAATCTATGGCAAGGGTGGCATTGGCAAAACTACGGTTTCTGTCAATTTAGCGCTCAGTCTGGCCTTGGCGGGACATAAAACACTATTGGTGGGCTGTGATCCAAAGCAGGATACTACCCGGCTGCTGACCCGCGCATATCTGCCCTCCGTGCTGGAGCGTTTTACGCATACGGCCGGGAATCAGTTGTCACCCTTGGATGTGATCGCCAACCCTCATGAAAATCTGTATTGCTGTGAGGTTGGCGGTCCAAAGCCCGGCGTGGGCTGCGCCGGGCGCGGCATTGCCATTGTTTTGGATTACCTGGGCAAAGTGGGAATTCTTAGCGAGATGGATATTGTGATATACGACGTACTGGGCGACATCGTCTGCGGCGGCTTTGCCACCCCCGTTACCAGAGGCTTTGCCAAGGAGATATACGTGGTTACCTCGGGCGAGCATGCCTCCCTGTACGCGGCTAATAACATCTTGCGTGGGATGACAGACCTCGGCTGCCATATAGGAGGCATCATACAAAACGAACGGGGTTTTTCCGGAGAGACGGATATCGTGGCTGGTTTTAGCCGGTTGTGCGGCGTTCCGGTGGTGGCGGCTATCCCGTATTCCGCTGTGATTAAACAGGCCGAATTGAACCGCTGTGCCGTAGTGAATTGGCCGGGCTCTACGAGGGAGGCACAAAAATTCCAGGAGCTGGCTAAGCTCATCCTTGCAGATTGCCCGGACGTCGTAGCAAAGCCGCTTCATCCTGAAACGTTGTATGAGCTTGCCGGCTATCTCTATTCATAAGGAGGTGTAAAGGTGAACGATCAAGAGCAGTGCGCGCTTACCATCAAGAATCTCACGGTGGGCTTTCACACTGGCGAGGGCGTGTTTCCGGCAGTGGATGGGGTAAGCTGGAACGTAATGAAAAACGAAATCGTCGCCCTTGTGGGAGAATCAGGTTCCGGCAAAACGGTATCCTGTCTGTCTATGCTTGGGCTGATCCCCTCCGCTAAGGTTTCAGGCAGCGTACGTTTTCTTGACAAAGAGCTTGTGGGCCTTCCGCAAAAAGAGCTGCAGGCGATCCGGGGCAGGGACATAGGTTTTGTTTTTCAAGAGCCAATGACGTCACTTGACCCCGTGTTCACTGTCGGCAGCCAAATGGACGAGACGATGCGCGCGCATACCGCTCTTGGCCGCGCCGCCCGCAGAGAACGCGGACTAAAACTATTTGAGATGGTGGGTATTCCCGAACCGGAAAAGCGGTACCGCTGCTATCCGTTTGAGCTTTCCGGCGGAATGAAACAACGGGTGATGATCGCAATGGCGCTGTGCTGTGACCCTGCGCTCCTGATTGCGGATGAACCTACTACCGCGTTGGATGTGACGATTCAAGCCCAGGTACTCTCCCTGCTTAAGGGCCTGCAAAAGCAGTTTGGGATGTCTATAATTATCATTAGCCACGATTTGGGAGTCGTGGCCAATTTCGCTCACAGAGTCGTGGTGATGTATGCCGGCAAAATCATTGAGCAGGGAGCCACCCAAAAAGTACTGCATCACCCCCAGCACCCCTATACCAAAGGCTTACTGGCCTCTATGCCAAATCTCAACACGGATAAAGGAAGCCGTTTGAACGTAATTCCCGGCAGTATTCCGGACCTTGCCGGAATGCCCAAGGGCTGTCGCTTTAGCCCCCGCTGCGCGGATGCGATTGCGTGTTGCAAAACACTTGAGCCGCCGGAAATATTTGGCGAGGATAACAGCATGGCGCGCTGCTGGCAGTATGTGCAAAAGGAAGGGGGAAGCCGGTTATGAAATCAGATAGCCCCCTTGTGGCTGCCTACAACGTAACAAAGCATTTTCCCGTCAGGGGCGGCCTGCTTCTGCGCGAGGTAGATACGGTGAAAGCGGTAAACGGAGTAACGCTCGAAATACGCGAGGGTGAGACCTTTGGCCTTGTCGGTGAGTCAGGCTGCGGAAAAACCACCCTTGGAAACATTCTGCTCGGCTTGGAACGTCCTACTTCCGGACAGGTTTTGTTTAACGGCTTGGACATCTATAAGACACCAAAGGCAGAGAGAAAACGTCTTCGGCAGGCGATTCAAATCGTGTTCCAAGACCCTTACGAGTCCCTGAATCCCCGCATGACCGTAGGGGAGATCGTAAGTGAAGGGCTGCGCATACAGGGGGGACTCAAAAAGGCCGAGATTCGCCGGCGCGTACAAGAAATCCTGGCGCTGGTGGGACTGGACGCGAAAAGTTATCACCGCTATCCTCATGAGTTTTCAGGTGGGCAGCGTCAGCGAATCGGCATTGCCAGGGCGCTGGTTGTGCAACCGCGGTTTATCATCTGCGACGAGCCGGTATCGGCACTGGATGTCTCGGTGCAGGCACAAATCATCAACCTGCTTTCAGACTTGCAGAAGCAATACCAACTCACCTTTCTGTTTATCGCGCACGGCCTAGCCGTAGTGCGATACTTGAGCGACCGTATTGGTGTCATGTATCTTGGAAAATTGGTAGAGGTCGCTCCGGCGCAGGAACTGTTCGACGCGCCGCTGCACCCCTATACCCGCTCCCTGCTTGCGGCCATTCCTGATATTGAAAGCAACACCATGTACGAGGCGTCTTTGAGCGGGGATGTGCCCAGCCCCATCTGCCTGCCGACAGGCTGCACATTTCATCCGCGCTGCGATTGCCGCATGGAAATCTGCGCGCGGAAGGAACCGGAGGAGTACTGGACGGAAGGGCACATGGTGCGTTGTCACCTATATCCACATATGGTTGAAACGCCGTCTTAGCACAGATTGTATTCCCTCGCTAAAGGGGATTCATAAAAAAAAGAGGAGGAAAATAACATGTTTAAGCACCAAGGATGGACCAGACTATCCGCGACAATTCTAATTCTGTGTATGCTGTTCGTGACTGCATGCGACACCAAGACGCCTGAGACTACCCAGTCTCCCCAGACTACTCAGACTACTCAGACTCCAACATCGGGCGAAGCCAATACCGAAACAAAGCAAGGGGGGCAGCTTGTCACCTATGTCTCCAATGATCCAAAGGGCTTTGACCCTGCCACACTCAATCTGTGGGACCAGACCATTGTAGCGGCCAACATCCTGGAAGGCCTTGTGCGTTTGAGCCCCGACGGTACCCAGATTGAGCCCGGCATAGCCGAGCAGTGGAGCGTATCGGACGATGGTCTGGTATGGACCTTCAAACTGCGTGATAACGCCAAATTCCACAACGGACGCAAGGTCGTGGCCGAAGACTTTAAGTACTCCTTTGAGCGGGTAGCACGGCCGGAAACAGCTTCTCCCTCCGCTTGGATGCTCAACAAAATTAAGGGGTTCGACGCTTTTGTTGCAGGCTCGGCAACCGGGCTTGAGGGTGTCCGCGCAGTGAATGAATCTACCCTTGAACTGGAACTCACAGAGGCCTATGCGCCCTTCTTCTCCATGCTCGCCTCGGCCAGCTTGGCGGTTGTGCCAAAGGAGGCTGTGGAGGAGTTTGGAGAGGATTTTGCGCAAAATGTGGTAGCAGCCGGTCCTTTTACGCTTGGCCAATGGAATATCAACCAAGACCTAACCGTAAACGCCTTTGAGGATTACTGGGCGGGACGTCCTTATTTGGACAGTGTCGTTTGGAAGGTGATTAATGATGAAAATACCCGTATCGTGGAATTTGATGCTGGTACGCTGGATATTGCTTGGATTCCGCCGGCCCATTACGATCGACTGACCAGCGACTCAAGATACCAGAACAGCATTAATATCTGTAACACGCTGCACACTGACTTTATCAGCTTCAATATGGAACATACGCCATTCGGTGACAATAAGGATTTGCGCTATGCCTTTAAGTATGCTTTAGATATACAAGCGGTGATTGACATGCTTCAGGGACGCGCTTCGGTTGCGAACCACATCTTACTCAGTAGTATGATGGGAGGCCCCTTGGGAGATACCAGCCCATGGTACAATGTAGATAAAGCCAAGGAGTTCATGGACAAGGCCGGCTATGCAGATGGCCTGCCGGGCACCTATAAGCTGATTACGCCCAACTGGAATAATAACATTAAAATCTGTGAGATATACCAGCAAAACCTCAAGGCTATCGGCATCAACATTGAAATCGAGTCTCTGGAATATGGCGCTTACAATGAAGCGCTTACCAGTGGCCAATATGATCTCGCCTGGGGCTATGTGGTGGCGGCATATCCAGATTCGGACGCCATGGTAGCAACGCTGGTATACAGCGGAAATCTAGGCTCCGGCGGTAATTACGCCCGGTACTCGAATGCTGAGGCGGACAAGCTTTTGGAGCAGGCCCGTGCCGCCACCGATGATGCCGAGCGCGCTATGCTGTACACCCAAATTGAGGCTCTTGTTTCGGAAGACCTCCCCTACGCATATGGGATGCATAATATCTATGTGGACATTTGCCAGCCATATGTGCAGGATTATGTAGCTAGCGCTGTGGACGTGCATACCTATCACCGGGTGTGGATCAAGAAATAAGCACCCATTTCGGCGCTTTGGTAACCGTGTTGTACCCTATGGCGAAGTTCCGGTCGGAGGCTGCAGCTCCGGCCTCCGACCGGCCCCCGCCTTTATGCATCTGGAAAGGGGAGTATCCATGACCAGTTATATCATCCGAAGGCTGCTCATCCTGATACCGGTAATACTGGGACTGACCTTGGTCGTATTTTTGCTTGTCAATGTGCTGCCCGGTGATACGGCGCGCTTGATAGCGGGGGAATACGCCGACGAAGCCACTGTGGAGAACATCCGTGTACAGATGGGGCTGGATCAGCCAATATTGGTGCAGTACGGGCGGTATCTTGGGGACCTGCTAAAAGGAGACCTCGGCCGTTCCTACCAAACCCACCGCCCCATTGCCAATGAAATCCGAGCGGTATTCCCTAAAACGATTCAATTGGCCATCACCACGGAGATCATTGGCCTTGTGATAGGCGTTCTGCTTGGCATGGCCGCGGCTTTGCGTCATGGCAAGGCATTGGATCGCTTTATTTCTATGTTTGGTGTATTGGGCCTCTCAATGCCTCAGTTTTGGTTTGCGTTGGTACTTCAGCTGTTGTTGTCGGTAAAATTGGGCTTACTGCCTCCCTCCGGCTATAAGCTTGGTTTTGACTTGTATATTATTTTACCTTCCCTTACTTTGGGGATTCCGACTGCCGGCTGGATGTCACGCGTGGCGCGATCTGCGTTTTTGGAGGTCCTGCCGCAAAATTTTATCCGTGCGGGTTATGCCAAAGGCCTGTCACACAACACGATGGTTTGGAAACACACGTTGAAAAATACCATGATCCCGGTTATTTCGCTGGTTGGTACCGATATGAGCCGCTTGCTTACCGGCACCATGATCGTGGAAAGTGTATTTGTCTGGCCAGGCATCGGCAAATATGGCCTGGATGCCTTGCTAATGAAGGATATGCCTGCGCTGCAGGCGACAGTGATCGTCCTGGCCTTAAGTATCTGCCTGGTAAACTTGATTGTGGATGTACTGTATGCCGTTGTTGATCCGCGCATCCGTTACAAATAATCGGATGGCATCCGTCAAGCGATGAGAAAGGGTTCAACCATGCCAAGCGATAAGTATCTGCCGAAAAATAAAAAACTTCAAAAATTGCTTCAAACCGCAAACACGGAAACAGACAGCTTATATAAAGATGCCTGGCATCGACTGAAAAAGGATAAGCTGGCGATGATAGGATTGATTGTGATTGCTGCACTCGTTCTTATAGCGGTTGTGGCGCACCTCATACCCGGCCTTGATCCTGAGGGAATTGAAAGCAGTCGCCAAGTGGCCGGCAAAACAATCTTCCCTCCTTATGCCCCCTCCGCTCAAAATTGGATGGGGACCGATCAGCTTGGCCGCGATATTATGGCAAGGGTATTCTATGGCATCCGAGTTTCACTGCTAGTGGGTGTGATCGCGCGCGGGCTTACTATGCTGATTGGCGTGAGTCTAGGCGTCGTTGCCGCATATTTTGGCGGATGGGTAGATATGTTGCTCATGCGTTTGACCGATATTTTTCTCGCCCTGCCGGTGATGCTTTTGGCAATGATTATCACTTTAATAATGGGCCCAAGCCTTACAACCGTATGCGTTGCGCTTGTTGTGGTAGGCTGGCCGGATGTAACCCGGCTCATTCGGGGACAGGCAATGATTCTGAAAAATAAAGACTATGTGCGCGCGTCCAGAACCCTCGGCGCTTCCGGCTTTTGGATTATTACCAGACAAATCCTGCCCAACTGCCTCTCGCTGATTATTGTTTCTTTTTCAATGGGTATTCCGGGGGCCATTATGTACGAATCCGGTCTTAGCTTTTTTGGCTTTGGCATACGACCGCCCAGTCCGTCGCTTGGAAACATGATTGCCGACGCGCGAGGGTACATGACCGTCAGCCCTTGGTACATCCTTTATCCCGGCATCGCGCTCATCCTGATTGTAGTCGCGTTCAATATTCTGGGAGACGGTTTGAATGATGCTTTGGACCCTTATGCCAAATACAGGAAATGAAAAGCATGAAAAATACTTTACCCTTCTCGCACCCCTGCTTCAGTAATGAAACGCTTTATGCTTCCCGGATTCACTTGGCGGTGGCACCGAAGTGCAACATCCGCTGCAACTTTTGCCGCCCAACGGTGGACGTCTGCGCACACGGCTGCGCGCCGGGGATTACAGCCCGGTTATACAGTCCTAATGAAGCGCTTGCCCATCTGCGCCTTGTGATTGAAAGCGGAGTGGATATCCAAATTGTTGGCATCGCCGGTCCGGGAGAGCCTCTGTCCAATGAAGAAACATTTGAAACCATCCAGTTGGTAAAGGCGGCGTTCCCGTATATTCATATCTGTCTGAGCACAAATGGCCTTTTGCTGCCCGGGCAAATGGAGCGTATTGTGGAGTTGGGGATTAAGACCCTTACTGTTACCGTGAATGCCGTATCGGCAGAGGTGGGTGAAATGATTTACAGCGTCAAGGGCCGGGAAGGTATAGAAGGCGTGCGCCTGTTGATGCATAATCAACTCGCCGGGATAAAAATGGCAGCGAAAGCAGGGCTGTTTGTAAAGGTAAATACGGTGTATGTGCCTGGAATAAACGATCACGAAATCGAAGGAATTGCGGCGATCACAAAAGAACACGGCGCATATATCCATAACATATTATCTATGATTCCTCGCGGACGGTTTGCCGACATAGTCCCCCCTGACAAAGCGGCACTGAAAAAAATGCAAGATGACGCGGGGACCTATCTTACGCAGTTTTTAAAATGCCGTCACTGCCGCGCGGATGCGGTGATTGATGGAAGGTTAAAAATGTAGGCTCGTTAGGATTTGGATCTTTAATACTAACGGGCTATGTTTTTATCAGGCTTATTATTTTTATCAAAATAAGTAAAATATTTCCAGTGAATAAATATTAACATATATGGTATAAATTCACTTATTTAATAATTTTTTAAGAGTTTATTGACAAAAATATAATCTTATGCTAGACTTATTTTCAACATCAAAATAAGTATACAATTCAGTCAGGATGGTTAAAATGACAAAAAAAAAGACATTTAAAGACATGAAGAACAACAACATTGCGATCATTATTCAAACACTTTTGAAGAATGCTAGCATGTCCCGCATTGAAATTTCTGAATGCTGCGGTCTTTCGCCCAGTACGGTCGGTTCCAGCATTGGCATTTTGCTGGAACAAAACATCGTCGAAGAATTATGCGAGGGTGTGTCCACCGGCGGGAGACCTCCCATTGTTATCCGGCTGAACCCGGACTGCTGCATGGCGATAGCCTTTGAAATCACGCGCAGCGGTGTGACGGCTAAAGTTTTTAACGCACACAATCAACCGCTTTACGAGTCTTCCCTTTCTTCCCGTATGCTAAGCGGAAACGCGTTAAGCAACACTATCGTATCCTTTATTGACCACATCAAATCGGGTGCCTTGGAAATGCCCCAAAACATTATCGGCATTGGTCTGCTCTGTCAGGATGATATTCCCGATTTCGATTTGAACGTAGAATTCTCTACCTCGATGGACTCCGCGGTGATTTCTTTGGAAAGATTTCTAAGCGGTCATGTAGGCGTTCCTGTACGCAAGGAATACATTGAGCGCTATTCTCTGGAGCATTATATGCAAAATATTGAAGCTGTAAACCGTAATTACGCATATATCAATTTAGGGGAAAGAGCTACGGCCAGTTTTTTTGTAAACAAAAAACCGGTGGATATAGCAGGCGAAACGGTCTTCGATATCAGCTCCATTGCTATTGCCGAAGAAGCGGCTGAATGGGTGGAAGGAGAAGCGGACACCATAGATTCTAACAAAGCGATCGATAAACTCACGGTTGAGGAGCTGGCTAAAAGGCTTACGCTGTTTATAACCTTCGCACGAATGTTCTTTCCAGTGGAGGATATTTTTTTAGGAGGAATACGGGAAGATCTGGATGAGGTCGCTTATAAAACTACTCTGTATTTAAAGTTTAATCCGATTGTAAGGAAATTGGCACTGAAAAATCTTCATTTATCGGATGCCCTTGCCCGGAGGTTAATTCTTGAGAATCATCGTTTATTACTTACCTGATCGCAGGAGGGTAATCCAGAGCCGAGGTCATAGTGCGCAGATGATGGCGGTTCTGATAACATAGCCACTAATTAATAATTTTATTTGGAGGTGTACGATGTTACAGGGTATTCTCATTCTAGTTTTTTTGCTGACGATAATGGCGTTGATGATCGCCCGCAAGCTGCCGACCGTGTTGGCGCTGTTTATTCTGGCAATCGGTATCTGTGTAATCGCTGGAATTCCCCCTATGGGAGTGAATGCAGAAGGTGAACAGATCGGTTTCTTCCAGAACGTAATTCAGTTAGGCGCTGTTCGCCTTGGTGATGCAATCATGGTCGCTATATTTGCCGGTTGGCTAGGCATGATTATGGAAAAAACAAACATCAGCAGAACTATGATTAAAAAGGGTGCGGAACTGGGCGGAGATAAGACGCTGGCGATCGCGATCATCCTTTTTACCATTTCATCGCTTTTGTTTACCGTAATTGTCGGTCTCGGCAGCGTTATCATGGTTGGTACCATTACCATCCCTATTCTCATTTCCGTTGGCGTCGACAAGGAAACTGCGGCAGGCACATTGCTGTTTTCCTACTGTGTCGGTATGACTTCCAGTCTTTACGCTGTCAATGCATATTCCGCTATCACCTCGACTACTTTTGATACGGTTTACGGTTTCAGTGTAATACTGTCCGTTTTATCATTCGTCGCCGGATGCATATACCTTGTGGTCCGGATCAAGGTAAAGGGCAGAAAATTTGCTTTTTCCGCACCCTTGGATGCTGTGGATGATGATGAGATCTACAAGATCAAAGGGTTTTCCGGTGCCATGGCCATGCTCACACCCCTCGTTCCCATACTGCTGGTCGCCGTGGCTAAATTCCCTCTCATCCCGGGCTTTATGGTGGGGATTATCTGGGCATGCGTATTCACGTCCTACCGTACCAGCTGGAAACGCACAATGGATCTGCTCACAAAAACCTTTTATGACGGCTTCAGCGTAACGGCTCCGGCTGCAACACTTACCATCGCCATCGGTATGCTGATTATGACGGTTAACCAAGCGGCGGTACAGGATTCCTTCGGTCCCCTTGTCACGAGTGTGACGCCGACCTCTCTCCTTGCCTTCATCCTCTTCTTTGGCCTGCTGGCTCCGCTCTGTCTTTACCGCGGTCCCTTTAATCTCTGGGGTTTGGGCGCGGGCATAGCGGCGTTGATGGTTTCCATGGGCGTGATCCCGGTCAATTTGATTATGGGAGGCTTCGTAGGTGTTACAGTAATGCAGACGCTCTGCTGCCCAACCAATACCCAAAACGTTTGGGCCGCCAGTTTTGTCGGGGTAGATGTCTTTGACCTGACAAAAAGACAGATTATATACATCTGGCCCGTGGTTCTTATTGGAATAGTTTACGCAGCATTCCGATTCTTTTAACTTTTTACACCCCCGCTGCGGTGTGTTCCAACACCGCGGCAGGGGCAGTACTGAATGGAGATAACTATGAAAGTAAGAATAGGAATTGATGTCGGTGGCACGTTTACCGACGCGGCACTCATTAACAATGAAACATATGAATTGATCTGCACGATAAAAACCCCCACCACCCACTCCGCAAAGGAAGGCGTGGCAGCGGGGATCATTAAAGTGATCACTAAAATTATGGAGGAAAATAACGTCGATCCCCGGGATGTGGCTTTTATCGCCCACGGTACAACCCAGGCCACCAACGCACTGCTTGAGGGCGATGTGGTGAAGGTGGGCATCATTACGCTGGGTAAGGGGATTGAGGGCGCCAAGGCGCGCAGTGATACCAACATGCATCAGATTCCGCTGACTTCTACTAAAAACCTATACACGGAAAACGAATATGTAGACGTCGGTGTTAATGATTTCAGCAGCGCTGTTACCAAGGCCATCATGGATCTTTGCCAAAAGGGCTGCGATGCCATCGTCGCCGCGGAAGCTTTCAGCGTGGACGATCCGGAAAATGAAACCATCGCTGCAAACATGTGTGCCGACAGGGACATAACGGGAACGGCAACAAGCGAAATTTCAAAGCTGTACGGATTAAAAGTGCGCACCAGAACCGCTGTGGTCAATGCGAGTATTATGCCCAAGATGCTGGAGGCCGCAACTATGACGGAAGAGAGCATTCGCAAAGCCGACATCACCACGCCTCTTATGATTATGCGCTGCGACGGCGGTGTTATGACGGTGGATGAGGTGCGCAAACGCCCCATACTTACCATACTGTCCGGTCCGGCCGCGGGCGTAGCCGGTGCACTGATGTATGAAAAGCTCACCGACGGCATCTTTTTGGAAGTTGGCGGTACCAGCACGGATATGTCCTGCGTGAAAGACGGCAAGGTCATGGTTAAATATGCGGAAGTCGGCGGGCATAAAACCTATCTGACCTCTCTGGATGTTCGTACCGTGGGCATCGGCGGCGGCAGCATGATTCAGATTTCTAAGGGTAAGATTGTGGATACCGGGCCGCGGAGCGTACATATCGCAGGGCTGGCATACGAAGTGTATTCCAATGAAGAGGATATCGTCGATCCTGTACTGAAGACGATAAAGCCGGATGCTACCGATCCTGATTACGCATACGTTGAATGTTCCAATGGCCGGATATTTGCACTGTCCCTGGCCGGAGCTGCTAATATAGCGGGCTATGTGCCAAAGGGCGATTATGCGCATGGTAACATAGAAGCGGCACGCAAAGCCTGGACCCCCCTTGCGCAAAGCATGGGCGTAACGGTGGAAGATGCGGCAAAGCTTGCCCTGAGCTACTCCGCCAAGAAAAACGCCAAAGTCGTATCGGAACTGATGAATGATTATAATATGGATCCCCGCACCATAATCCTGGTGGGCGGCGGCGGCGGCGCTTCCGCTGTCGTGCCTCACCTGGCAGAAACCATGGGGCTGGGGAGTAAGACTGCCAAAAACGCCCCGGTCATCTCCACCATTGGCGTTGCGTTGGCGATGATACGTGACATGGTGGAAAGAACGATTCCAAATCCGTCCGAAAAGGACATCCTGGCAATCCGGCGGGAAGCGGAACAGCGTGCCATACAATCAGGAGCGGATCCGGACTCTATCGAAATATCCATCGACATAGATACTTCCAAAAATATTGTGCGGGCAACCGCAATCGGTGCCACTGAATTCCGCTCCAAGGACTTGACGCAGCAAAAACTCACCCAGGAGGAAATTTTAAAGGTCGTAGCCGAAAACATGGATGTTCCCGTGCAAGAGCTATATGTGACTGCCGAAAATGGCGAAGTTTACGCGATTCAGCAGAAGCTGGTGCGTAAAAAGCTCTTCGGCCTGCTCAAAAGCAAAACAACGCCCACCCGCATTATCGACAGCGAAGGTGTGATACGCTTGCAAAAGCGCGATGGAAAGATTCGGATTTGTTCCCTGGAGAACTGGAAACATGTTCTTCTTACACTGGTTGATCTGTGCAGCACCTATGATGACGGCGGCAGAACCTTCCCTAATACATATTTGATCTTCGGTAAGAGGATTATCGATCTTTCCGGCCTGGCGGACGAAGAGCAGCTTACGTCCATAGCCCAGGTGGAGCTTGCAACTATGCAGCCGGAGGACAAACTCATTATTCTCTGTTCTAACCGTACGGACTGACCGCCAATTGCAAAGGGGGTGTTTTTATCAAGCAGTTTCCGTTTTTGGATAAACAGACCAGCCGCGCGTTGCTTGAGCAGGATTATTGCTATCACAAGATAGAGGAGAGTGCCCGGGAAGCCGTATTCGAGGATGCCTGGAAGGTCGGCGAGGAAACCGCCTGGCGTTTTTTAGACAGCCGGAGCCTTCCCGCGCACATATCCTTTCCCGATATACTGCAGGAAAACGGCATTGCCATAAAGTACTTTGACAAGGATTATATCGTTACCAACCGCCGGTACTTTTGCGAACTGTACCCCAAGGAAAAGAAGGAGTATATCTATACAAAGTCGGTGCGGATATGGTGCGAGAACAACGGCTTCGAGTTTGAGGAAGGCCTGAACATATTACTGTCCCACGAGTATTTTCATTACCTCGAGTGGCATGAAATCGGTCTTACCTCCAAGCGGTATCTCGTTCCCATGCTGCAGCTCGGAAAACTGCGGTTAGGAAAAACAGGCATTGCCGCACTGAGTGAAATCGGCGCAAATGCTTTTGCAGATACATGTTATATGTATATGAATCGTCCACCATCTATTTCGTGATTTTAAAAATTTGGCCGCCCAGCGGCCTGTTAAAGGAGATTAATACTTATGAGCTATCGACTGAGCGTTGACGTTGGCGGCACATTTACCGATATTGTGCTTTTCGACGAAAAAACTCAAACCATTCATACGACCAAGGTTCATTCTACGCCGAGCGACTCTTCCATAGGCATCGAGAAGGGCATCCGCAAGATCTGCAGGCAGGCGGGCATCACCCCAGAAGATATTAGCTACTTCATACACGGAACCACCGTGGCCACCAATGCCCTTTTGGAGCGCAAGGGCGCCAAGTCCGCCCTTATTACTACCCAGGGCTTCCGCGACATTATGGAAATTGCGAACCAGACCCGTCCGGACCTGTATAATTTCTGGGTGCAAAGGCCGCCTTCCCCCATCCCGCGCTATCTGGTGTTTGAAGTTCCCGAACGCGTCATGGCAGACGGCAGCGTATCCGTACAGCTGGATGAAAGTTCTGTCCCAAAGATTGCCGCGCAGCTCAGGGAGCTTGAAGTAGAGTCGGTGGCAATCTGTTTCATCAGTTCCTACAAGAATCCTGCTCATGAGCTTCGCGTGAAGGAGCTGCTGCTGAAAGAATGTCCCAACCTCCATATGTGTACCTCTTACGAAACGCTTCCGGAAATTCGGGAATACGAGCGCTTTTGCACGACGGCGGTCAATGCTTATCTGATGCCAAAGGTCAAGGACTACATTTCCAATCTGGATGTTAAAAGAAAGAACATGGGGATTGTGCCAGGTATACATATCATGCAGTCGAACGGCGGTGTCATGAGCTCCTACGCCGCGGGAGAGCGCAGTGTGCACACGGTGTTTTCTGGTCCTGCCGGCGGTGTGCTGGCCAGCATGTACATGTCCAGGCTCATTGGGGAGAAAAATGTCGTCACCATCGATATCGGTGGTACCAGCAGTGATCTTGCATTGATTCAAAACCACGAGCCCAGTATGACTTCCGCTGCAGAGCTGGGCGGCTTTCCCGTGAAGGTGCCTACCATCGAAATGCATACCATTGGTGCCGGCGGCGGCAGCATCGCCTGGGTAGACAAGGGCGGCGGTATTCGCGTTGGCCCCCAGAGCGCAGGAGCCGTACCCGGTCCTGCCTGCTATGGCAATGGCGAAGAGCCCACTGTTACCGACGCGAATCTCATTATGGGATACCTGAATCCGGCAAATTTCCTGGGTGGTGAATATTCACTGGATAAGAAAAAATCCGAGGATGCCATCTCTAGCCGCGTCGGTCTGGCCACAGGGCTTCCCCTTATGCAAGCTGCCGCTGGTATCCGGCAACTTGCAAACGCCAACATGTGCGGCGGCATCAATGTCATCTCCACGCAGAGGGGCTATGACTTGCGCGAGTTTGCCCTGTTTGCTTTTGGCGGCGGCGGCTCCCTGCACGCGGTGGATCTCGCGGATGAGCTTAACATCAAAAAAGTGGTGGTTCCCCTTACGCCAGGCAACTTCTCGGCAGTGGGCAGCCAGTTGGCAAAGGTGCGTTATGACTACGTGCGCACGGCGGTCTGCGCCACAGACGCATTAACCATAGAAGAATACAACGCCCACTATGCGCAGATGAAGAGAGAGGCTCTTGCCGACCTGAAAGAGGAGGGCTTTGCCGAGGATAAGCTGCTGTTTAACGCCACGGCGGATATGCGTTACACAGGACAGGCTTACGAGCTGAGTGTGCCTGTGGATAATGAGATTGCCTCGGCGGATATGCTGGCGCAATTTGCAGCGGAATTTGCTGAAATTCACAAGCGGACCTATGGATACGCCATGGACGATAAAGTAATCTTTGTGAATCTGAGATTCTCCGCTTTCGCCATTCTGCCCTCTCTGGAGTTTGCCCGCCACGCGTCGGTCTCCGATCCAACGCCTCCCGCAGATGCTATAAAACAGAAGCGGGAGATGATGTTCGGCGACGCCATGTATAACGCAGACATCTACGACAGGGCAAAGCTGCCTGCGGGCAGCCGTTTATCAGGTCCCGCGGTCATTGAGGAATATGCGGCTTCTACCGTGGTTCCTCCAAAACACGTGGCGACCATAGACAATTATTTGAATATCGTAATCGAAAAGGAAATGGGAGGGGAATGGAATGTACAAAATTGACAAGATTACGCTGGCAGTAATTGCAAACAATCTGCAATGGGCTACTGAGGAAATGAATACCTATCTGACGCGCGCTGCATTTTCCTCTAACATCAAAGTACGTAAGGATTGCTCCTGTGCCCTGTATGACCGTGACGGCAACATGCTTGCCCAGGGTACATTCGTGCCGGTACATCTGGGAATCATGTCCCAGACGCTTAAGGAGCTGCTAAAAATCCATCCTCTGGAAACCCTGGGCGAAGGCGACGTGATCATGCATAACAATCCGCATATGATGGGATCACATCTCTTTGATATAATGGCTTTCAAGCCCATCTTCTACGATAATGATTTGATCGCTTTTGCGGGCACGTGTGCTCACCATGTAGATATTGGCGGCAACCCCATATCCTACGTCAGCAAGACAATCTACGAAGAGGGCATGATCATCCCTGGCGTTAAGATTATAAAGGGCGGTGAACTTCAGGAAGACCTTATGCGCATGGTTATCGCGAACGTGCGTACGCCATATGTGCTCAATGGTGATCTGATGGCGCAGATCGCCTCTAACAACCGCGGAGAAATCCGTGTGCAGGCGCTGGCGGATAAATATGGGAAAGAGCATCTGCTTGCCTATTTCGACGCGTTGTTGGCCTACTCGGAATTCGGCATGCGTGAAGCCATTCGAACGGCACCGGACGGTACCGCCGAATTTGAGGATTATCTGGAACACGACGGCCGAAAAGATACAAAGATTAAATTCAAAGTAAAGCTGACCATAAAGGGCGATGAGATCATTGCCGATTTTGATCAATCCGGCCCGCCGGCAGAGGGCGGCCATAATTGTCCCGCGGCCATAACATACTCCGCCACATACTTTGCGGTAAAAGCCGTACTGGGCAACGACATTTTAACCAATGCGGGCGCTTACCGGGCGATCACTATTAAGCTGCCGGATTATCCCAGCATCGTTAATGCAAAGATGCCTGCGGCGGTAGCCGGTTCCACCTGCATGCCCTCCGAACGAGTATGCGATGTAGTCATAGGTGCCCTTTCAAAGATTGTTCCGGATAAAGTCTGCGCCTGTGACGGTCATTGGACCGGCATGGGGCTAGTTGGTAAGTTTCCCGGCCGCAGCAAATATTTCTCCTACCTGGAAACCTATGCGGTAGGAAAGGGAGCCAAGCATGATCAGGACGGCGCAAACGCCCACCAATCCAACATGACAAACACCGCGAATGCACCGGTGGAGATCATTGAACTGGAATATCCTCTCATGGTAGAGCGCTACGGCCTTGTGAACAGTTCCGGCGGCCCGGGGGAATTCCGCGGCGGGTTAAGTCTGATCCGGGAGTTGAGAACCATCCCCGACGCCGACCTTTCCCTGATGGCCGGGCGGCCTAACATACCCCCTTATGGTTTAAATGGCGGTATGCCGGGCAAGACCGACTATGCTGGTGTACACTATCGTGACGGCACGCAAGAAAGACGCACATCCGGGCTGCATGTTCCGGAGAACACCGTTGTAATTATGCAGACCAGTGGCGGCGGCGGTTGGGGCGATCCCAAAAAACGCGACCCTGAAAAGGTCAGCTGGGATGCCCTGAACGGGTACATTTCCCTGGAAGATGCCCGCACCATTTACGGGTGTGTCCTTGATCCGAAAACCAAAAAAGTCATTGCACTGGAACGATGAGGATAATAAAATGGTTTATAGAAAAAACAGCTTTCACACAACAGAAAGAAGACCCAAGGAAGACGGCAGCCCTGGAGGTATTATTGAGTGGCTGGTATCCCAGGAGGAATTGGGGAAGAGCGGCAACGCGTTTACGAAAGTTACGGTCTACCCCGGCGCGGCGATCCCCACACACGCACATGAGGGCGAGTTTGAAATTTTCTTTGTGGCTTCCGGCGAAGGGGATTATGTCGATCACGATGTGACGGTACGAGTATATCCCGGCGATGTGATGTACTGCGCCAATGGTGACCGGCACGGCTTGGTCAACGACACCGGCGAGAATGTGGAACTCATTGCCTTCATTGGATACGACAAGTAGAGGAGGCGCATTTCTGCCAGATTTATCAATAACTGCATATTTTTCCTGGCGGCCATATCGATGACTATCGTTCAGTCCTTTATTAAGGAAGGATGATCGTCATTGATATGGCCGCTGGTGTAGTGTACCGCTCATAATTCGTAAAACTGCACTGGTTTTCGTGAAGGATTTTAGACGCAGTTGATCTTTGCCGACGCAATATTACAGCAAATGAAATTCCGGATTTCTTTTTTTAAAGGTTGTATAATAGCGAAACCCACAGGATTTTAAAAATTCTCCGATTCTATTAAAGCCATACCCGAGGTTTTCCGGCTCATGGGCATCGGAGCCGATCGTCAGGATCTCGCCGCCCATTTCCCGGTACCGCTTCAGAATCTTCTTCGTAGGATTCGAATGTCCCCAGCCATCTCGTAATCCACCGGTATTACATTCCAATCCCTTTCCTTTTTCCACGGCTGTCCGCAAAATCTCATCCAGCACATCCCGATACCGCTCATAGCGGTAAATCTTCGATCCGCCATCTCCATAGCGAACCACAAAATCTATATGACCCACCACATCATAGCAGTTATACTGCTTCAAATGGGAAAGTTCCTCTTCAAAATAAATCCGGTAAGCCTTCTCCACAGAAATTCCATCAAAAAAAACCGGATAATAAGGATCAATGTTCCGGGAAATATGTGTAGATCCAATCACAAAATCAAAAGGATATTGATTCACATAATCCTCCAGTCTGTGACCCAGATGCTGCTGCAATCCCAATTCTACCCCAATCCGCATGTCAATTTGTCCGGCATATTTTTCCCTCAATTGAGGCATAATCCGAAAATATTCTTCCGTATCAAATAAGAAATCCAGATCTCCCATAGGAAAATCAAAATCCTGGTGATCCGTAATACAAATTGTCTTCATTCCCAGCGCAATACCCTGCACGATCTGCCACTCTGGCGCTGTTTCCGAATCACTGGAAAAATTCGTGTGAATATGAAAATCCGAATACATCATTCAGCTTCATTCCTCCAAGAAATAAAGAAAGTTAGAGTGTCAAAAGTATACGCAAAAACAGATCACGAACTTTTAACCCTCTAACCATAAAGTAAAATTTTCTAAATGTCAACATTTTGCCCTATAATAGCCAGTTATTTTTTGAGTTTCCCCCGCAAGCAATCCAGAAACGCATAGCAGTCCATAGCCGAAATGGCGCCCATATTCGCCACCTGAAACATATTCATTTCCAGATATTTTCCCTTGCCGGGATAGAGTACATAGTGATCGGCTTCCATATCCGCAAGGAAAGCAGCCAGTTCCATACCTTCCGGCAAAAATACGGAAGTAACCGTATTCGCCATATGATCCTCCAGCAAGAATTTCAGACCCATTTCCTTCATGCCTTTACGAAGAATCCCGGCATTGGAAGCATATCGAGCCGCACGGTTCGAGACCCCTTCGGCAATTATATTATCCAGTGCCGCGTCTAAAGCCCAGAACAGGGTGATATTCGGCGTGTTGGGAGTCTGATGGCTCTTTTTAGCTACGTGATAATGCTTATAGAGATTTAAATATACATTCTTGCACTGCTCCTCTGTAATTGACCGGAGCAGAGATTCTCTTGCGCAGATGTAAGCGGAACCGGGATAAGCGCCGACACACTTGCCGCCCACAGAAGTAGTGATATCAATATGGTTGTCTGCTACATCGACATTCTGCCCTCCGGCAGCGGATACGGAATCTACGAAGAAAATCTTGCCATACGTTTTAGACAGTTCGCCAACTTCATGAACCGGGTTAATCATACCGGTGGAAGTTTCATGGAATACCATAACGATCGCAGTGATTTCCGGACATTCCTTTAAAGCAGTTTCCACCTCTTTCAGGTCAGGCCGCTCGCCCCAGGCGGTATCGATCTTCCGAATAGGAACCCTGTACTTTAGAAGAATTTCCTCCAGCCGCTCGCCAAATACACCATTGCTGATCAGCAGAGCCGTGTCGTCCGGTTTCTGAAAAAGGGAGGACAGCACGGTTTCATTGGCAGAAGTGCCGGAACCGGATACGACTACCGAATAGTAGCTTTCATCGGCATTAAATAAGGTTAAAATCTTACGCTGAAGGGCTGTGAGTAATTCTTCAAATTCTTTACTTCGGTGACAAATATCGCGATGCAAAAGCGCATTTCTAACACTATCTTCAACCAAAACAGGGCCGGGACTAAACAATTTCAAATCTTGTGCCATTGCAATTTCCTCCTTCAGTCCATTTTGTTTATGGTATAATAGTAACGTAAAACAAGGCCCTGGAATAGAACGAATCGGAAGTGAAGCCTAGCCCGTCTGCCAAATATACTATATAATGATGTTAGGATATCCGTATTTAGGAGGCAGATAATATGAAAAAATACTATTTGGGAATTGACCAGGGAACCACAGGTACCACTGCTTTATTACTGGATGAAGACTGGCATGTGGCGGCCAGAGGCTATAAAGAACAGGTGCAGCATTATCCCCATTCCGGCTGGGTAGAGCAGGATCCTATGGAAATCTGGCAGAACATCGGCGATACGGTGTCTCAGGTCCTTACCGAGACCGGCATTTCTCCCTCTGAGATTTCCTGCCTGGGTCTTGACAATCAAGGAGAAACTGTTATGCTATGGGAAAGAGAGACCGGAATTCCTGTGTATCCGGCCATTGTCTGGCAGGATCGCAGAACCGCCAGAGCCGCCGATGAACTGGCCGGGACTTATGGCTCGATGATCCTTAGAAAGACAGGACTTTTGGTAGATGCTTACTTTGGAGCGACCAAGATTCAATGGATGATCCAGCATGTGGAAGGTGTTTCCGAGAAGATTGCACAGGGACGGATTCTGGCTGGAACGATGGATACCTGGGTGATCTGGAAGCTGACACATGGGCGCTTACATATGACGGATCTTTCTACCGCCTCCAGAACCATGCTATTGAACATGGAAACAGGAGACTGGGATGAGGAGATTCTTTCGATTCTGGGAATTCCGCGTAGCATTCTTCCCGAAATCCGGAGCAGTGCGGAATTCTATGGAGTGACGGATCCGGGGGCGTTCTTCGGTGTCAGGATCCCCATTTCCGGCTCAGTCACAGACCAGCAGGCAGCCCTGTTCGGCCAGAACTGCCTGGAGCCGGGTTCCGTCAAAACCACCTATGGTACCGGCTGTTTTATGCTGATGAATACGGGCAGACAGAAAGTTGTTTCGGATCATGGCCTGTTGACCACCGTAGCATGGTGTTTGAACAATGAGGAAAAGAAAAAAGAAATCACCTATGCCCTGGACGGAGGCATATATATTGCCGGTGCTGCCATCCAGTGGCTGCGGGATCAGTTGAAGATTTTTGAAAAATCCAGTGATACCGAGGCGATGGCGAAAAGTGTGGAGGACACGGGCGGCGTATTTTTTGTTCCTGCGTTTGTTGGACTGGCAGCTCCCCACTGGGATCCGTATGCCAGAGGTACCATGATCGGAATTACGGGCGGAACTACGAAAGCTCATATAGTTCGGGCTACGCTGGAAAGCATCGCTTACCAGGTAAAGGATAATCTGGACGTCATGATGAAGGATTCCGGGATCCCTATCGAAGTGATGCGGGTAGACGGCGGAATGGTTGAGAATGAATTCTTGATGCAGTTTCAGGCCGATATTCTGGGGATTCCCGTAGATGTATCGGCTATTACGGAAATGTCGGCTTTGGGTGCCGCTTACCTGGCCGCTTACGGAATTGGAGAAATCCGGAGCCTGAAAGATCTGGAAGGAAAATGGGAATGCCGCAAGCGCTATGAGCCCCGCATGAGCGAAGCGTACAGAGACAAGCTTTTACACAAATGGCACAGGGCGGTAGAACGTGCCAAGGCATGGGAAGAGGAGTAAAAAGACAACACAGCACGGAGGAGTACCCTATGGATAAAAATCTTCAAAATACTTCATTATCCGAGCGGATGAAGATCTTTTCGCATTCGAGTTATGTTCCCTGGCAGCCGGGATTTGAGAATTTCGCTAAGGAATATCAGGGCAGCATTGTTGATGAAAAGGACTGTCTGAGGGGCATTGTTGCGGATTTTTATCAGATTGACGGCGGTGATTTTGATGGCGATACGATTACTACGATTCCGGATGGCTGTACCGATTTGATTTTTACTGTGGGAAGCCGGGAGGTAAAATCCTATATCAGCACAGGTGTCCGGGAATTGAAACATTTTGTGTTTCAGAAGCCGGAATATATATTTGGTATCCGTTTTATGCCGGGTGCTACGTATCGGATGTTTCATGATCCGATAAAAGAAATTGTACATAAGCCGATTCCGATGGACCTGGTTCTGAAAGACAGTGGCCGGTTCATCGACGAAATTATAACAGCGAAGAACTTTTCCGGGCGGATTGCGACGGCCAGCCGGTTTATTTTGGGACATGTGCTGGATGAGACGGGAAAGGAACGGATCATGGAATACTGCTTAGCGCGGATTTATGAGACAAGAGGAAGCGTACCTCTGGGGCAGTTATCCGAAGAAACCGGTTATTCAGAACGGTATCTCGGCATGATTTTTGATGAATATGTAGGCATCAGCCCGAAGAACATGTGTAACATCGTCCGCATCCAATATGCGTATCTGCTGATGGTTCGGTATCCGGAGCAGTCATTGGCATATGTGGCGCAGTATGCGGGTTACGCAGACCATTCTCACATGAATCGGGAGTTTCAGCGGTATTTGAACGATAGCGCAGGAAAAGTGCGTTCTAAAGAGATCTTTCAGCGAAAGGATGCCGGAAATGTGATCCTCTTTTCATGAGATAACCGGCCGGATATAATACGCTTTTCATCGGAATCTGGCAGCCGGTGAGAGGCGTATTTTTCTATACAATAGGGTAATGCTACAGATCGGAAATGTTATGGCAGAAGGCATCGATGAGGGAATCCTTCTCCTCGATTGGGTATTCTGTCAGGCTGACGCTCCATTCCATGGTAATTCCACGGGTAATATAAGTCGCCAAATGCTTGATATTCTCATCGCTGATATCATCCCGGATCAGATTTTGTTCTCTGAGCTGTTCCACCAGAATATCCAGTACATTGAAGTAATGCCGGTCTCTCTTTGCCCACACATCCGTATAGCGCAGCAGGTAAGAATAATACATACGCAGCAAATCCTGGCCGTTACGCGCCAAAACCTGATTGACAAATTTTAAGAAGGTGTTCAGCTTTATCAGGGCATCCGCTTCGGAGTCTTTCAGTTCATTCTCATAAAAGTCCCAATATTCATCTTCTAAAGCGTGCAGATATTCGGCCAGGAGATCATCCTTATTCTTGTAGTATACATAAAAACTTCCGCGGGAAACTCTGGCAGATTTAACGATATCTTCTACGGATACGTTGTTATATGAATGCTTTTTGAAAAGAGTAAGGGCTACTTTTAAAATTCTTTTTTTGGTTTTTTGTGCTTGCTGCTGTCGGTAATTAATGGTTTACACCCCCTAAAGTCCAGTGGGAGGATGCCCTCGCTGAACTAAGTTTCACTTTGTCTTGAATTACAATTTTATCATGGAGTCTTTTGCTTGTCTAGTTGTTTTCGTTTGTGATTTTAGGGGGATACAGAAAAAAATCGATAAAACAACCCACTTTTTTGCTGAATTAGACAGATAATTCCATCAAAAATATAAAAAGACTGAATACTAAATAGGAAAAAATGAAAATTAAGTTTAAAAAAAGTAAATAAATTAATTGACAAATAAAAACAAATGTGATAATCTATCCCCAAATTCAATATACACCCATCATTGAAAGTCAGACGTCAATTAAAAAGTAATGGTTAAACCATTGAAAGAAAGTATAAGAAAAGAGGAGAGGTAAAAGATGAGGAAGTTTATGTTAGCTGCAATCCAACTGGATTCACAGTCGGATAAGCAGAAGAATCTGGCTGCGGCCGCCGGATTCATAGAAGAAGCTGCCGCAAAGGGGGCAAAATTAGTTGCCATGCCGGAAACCATGAATTACATAGGCCCCGAGTACCGACAAAATGGAGAACCGGTTCCCGGACCCACTACGGATTTTTTTGCAAAACTGGCGGTAAAGTGGGGGATTTGGATTCATTGCGGAAGCATTCCGGAGATTTATGATCAGGAAAAGCCCTATAATACCACCGTTCTTTTGAATCCACAGGGCGAAATCGTGGCAAAATACCAGAAGCTGCATATGTTTGATGTGGAGATTTCCGACGGCCCATCCTATAAAGAATCCGATGACAATTCACCGGGACAGGAAATTGTATTGGCGAAGACGGAGCTTGGGATTCTGGGACTTTCGATCTGCTATGACATCCGCTTTGGAGAGATGTATCGGATCATGGCGCTAAACGGTGCCCAGATCCTATTTACACCGGCCTGTTTTACAATGAATACCGGAAAAGACCACTGGGAGACGATTCTTCGCGCGCGAGCGATTGAAAATTCCTGTTACGTGGTATCTCCCGGCCAGATCGGCATTAAGCCGAAGCTTCAGGCTTACGGTAAAAGCTTAATTGTAGATCCTTGGGGAAATGTCATTGCGAAAGCAAGTGACCGTCCCGGATATGTTATGGCAGAGATTGATTTGGATATGATCGATTTCGTAAGGGCTCAGGTTCCCTCCTTACAGAACCGTCGGACGGATGTTTACTCCATCTCGAGTGATAAGGTGAAAATTTATTAATAAACGGAGGTAGTACATTGATCAAAAAAGTGTTTGACCATTTTGAAGAAGGTGTATGTGTAATTCTAATGGCTTCCATGCTGCTGATCACGTTTGTCAATGTAATCAGCCGTTATGTCTTTCATGCATCCATGTCTTATACGGATGAGGTTACGACCGGCATGTTTGTATATCTAACTACATTTGGGACAGCGATTGCGGCGAAACGGAAAGCCCATCTGGGTTTGAGCCTGATTACCGACCGGATGAAGGGAAGGCTCAAAGCAGTTGTTATTTCTTTTACATTTATTCTCTGTGCCGTATTTAGCTGCATACTGCTTTACACCGGCTGGCAAATGATGATGAACCAGGTGAATCTGGGACAAATTTCCGCCGCTCTGGAGATTCCCGAATGGCTCTATGGCGCGGCAATTCCTGTCGGAGGATTTTTTATGCTTTTCCGCTTCGCACAGGCCGCATGGCTGGAGATTAAATCCGTAAAGGAGGAAGCTTGATGTCTACAATTATTTTAATAGGATCCTTTTTTGTTCTCTTATTCTTAAATGTTCCGATTGCCGGATGTCTGGGTCTGTCCAGCTTACTGACCCTGGGTTTTATGGACATGAGCTTTACTACGATCCCCATCAACTATTATGCCGCCAGCCATAAATTTGTACTCCTGGCGATTCCCTTCTTTATCCTTGCCGGAAATATCATGGAAAAAGCCGGGATTTCGGGCAAGCTGATTGACCTGGCAAAGTCTATGGTAGGTCATATGAAGGGGGGGCTGGCGCTGGTATGTGTTATCGTCTCCTGTTTCTTCGCCGCGATTTCCGGTTCTGGTCCGGCTACCGTAGCTGCTCTGGGTATGATTGTCATTCCCGCAATGATCAATGTGGGATACCGGCCGGCCTCCGCATCTGCCCTGATGGCAACCTCGGGTGCGATTGGGGTTATTATTCCTCCATCCATTAGCTTCGTGGTTTATGGTTCCATTACAGGCACCTCTATCAGTAAAATGTTCATGGGGGGGATCTTGCCCGGACTTTTGATGGGCATCTGCCTGGTAGTCGCCATGTTCTATGCATCCAGAAAGGATAAACTGGTGACACTTCCCAGGGCATCACGTGCAGAGAAGTGGAAAGCTTTTAAGGTGGCGGTCTGGGGTCTGCTGATGCCGGTAATTATCCTGGGCGGCATCTATGGCGGCATCTTTACTCCTACGGAAGCGGCTGCAGTGGCGGCTGTCTATGGTTTATTTGTAGGGGTATTTGTATATAAGACGATTGGTTTGAAGGAATTGTATAAAATCTTTGTGGATTCTGCCAGCCAGACGGCAGTGGTTATGTTTATCGTTTGCGCCGCGAGCTTGTTCTCTTATGTGATTACCGTAGGTGGAATTGCCAGTTCCGCAGGTGCGGCGCTGACAAATATTTCTTCCGGAAACCGTGTGATATTCCTGTTTATTGTAAATATCATTCTGCTGATTGCCGGATGCTTTATTGATGGAACCTCTGCTTTCTATATTTTCACGCCAATTATGTTCCCGGTGGCAATGGCTCTGGGGATTGATCCGGTAGCCTTCGGTGTGATGATGACCATGAATCTGGCCATCGGACAGGTAACACCGCCGGTTGGCGTAAACCTGTATGTGGCGGCTCCCATGGGAGGCGTTAATATTGGCCAGATTGCGAAAGCGGTAGTGCCTTTTGTGCTGGCATCTCTGGTAGCGCTCCTGTTGATCACCTATATCCCAGGCATTGTTACCCTCTTGCCTAGTCTTCTGAAATAGGAATGGGAGTAGTATAAAAAAATAAAAATCAGGAGGATTTAGAAACATGGAAAACAGAGTCAAGTATATGTCATGGACAGAATTTGATGAAAGAAGAAAGGCGACTAAGACGGTGATTATTCCCAGCGGAGCCGTTGAGGTCTATGGACCTCATATGCCTCTGGGAAGTGATATCATCGTAGCTGAGCGCCTGGCGATGCTGGTAGCAGAGAAGGTAGACGCGGTTGTCGGTCCTTTCCTGGAGGTAGGACAGTCGAATGTTCTCTACGGGATGCCCGGAACCATCTATGCGAAGCCGGAGCATCTGAAGGCCATTTACCGTGACATTTGCGAAAGCTTTATTAAATGGGGATTTGACAAGATTTTTATCCTGAACACGCATTTGGGAAATACCTTCCCGCTAGGCGAACTGTTGGAAGATTTGCAGTTGGAGTACGGTGTAAAATGTGGTCTGGTCGGCTGGTGGCAGTACATAGCTTCTTTCACAAAGGATGTCTTTACAACGCCCAATCCCCATGGACACGCCAGCGAAGCCGGCACCAGTGTAATGATGTATTTGGCACCCGAGTATGTGAACATGGAAAAGGCAGTTAAAACAGAGGCTAAGATCGTAGATAAATTTCCTAACGTTAATAAATATATTCCCTTTGAGAAGTGGACAGATACGGCAACCATTGGTGATCCCTTTGCGGCAACGGTAGAAAAGGGTGAGATTACAGTGAAACGCGGGGTAGAAGAGATTGCCAATTTTATTAAGGATTACTTGGGTGGCTGATCAAGCGCCTCAAGAATAGAAGGAGGAAAAAAATATGAAGAGAATTGTAGCAGGTTTCTTATCGGTCGTGATGGTAATGGGACTAGCCGGATGTGGAAGCAGTAACGAGACAACGGCGGCCCCGACTACCGCGACGACGGCCGCAACGACGGCCGCGGAAACACAGTCTGGCGAGACAACGGCTGATGCCGGTAGTGCGAAGGAGTATGACGAATTGAACCTGCGTATCTCGGTAGCCGGTACGGAACAGGGTGTGGATGCGATTTCAGCGCAGAAATTTGCGGATGATGTAGCGGAAGCCAGTGATGGGAAGATCAAGATTACGGTGTATCCCAGTTCTCAGCTGGCAGGTGGTGACCTGACCAAGATGATGGAGCTGTTCATGGCAGGCGGCAGCTATGAAATGTGTATTATTTCCGGGATCGTAATGTCCAACGTGGACCAGCGCTTCCTGGCACATACGCTGCCTTTTGAGTTCAAGAACTATGACGAAGTCAATGCGATGCTGGACGGCAGCGGAGGAGAGTACTATACAGAGTTGCTGGAGACCATGGGAATCGTTTCTCTGGGCGCTATGCATAACGGCTTAAAGCAGTATACCAACAACAAAAAAGAAATTCTGACTCCGGATGACATGAAAGGTCTGAAGATCCGCGTTCCGAGTGGTACCGTATCCGTTAAGACCATGCAGGCTCTGGGAGCTGACCCGGTTACCATGGCATGGAGTGAGGTTTACACGGCTCTTCAACAAGGAACCGTCGATGGACATGAGAACAGCTATCAGACCATTTACTCGGCCAATATCCAGGAAGTACAGAAATATGTAACGGAGCTGAACTGGCAGTATGACGGCTACTGGTTTATGGTAAATCAGAACGACTGGAACGGATATAGCGAAGATACAAAGGAGCTGCTGACAGAAAAAGCGGCAGAAGCTTGTGAATTCGGCAGAAATTACATGTATGAGCAGGAAGTGCTGATCAAGGATATTTTTAAAGAAGCGGGTGTCACGATCAGTGTCCTGACAGAAGAACAGAGACAGGCATTTATTGACGCAACGGCTGGCGTACGTGCAGAATTTATTCAGGAGATAGCCGAAGCCTGTGCCGCATGGAATGTAACGGAATAGAGCAAAACAATTTAAAACAAAAAGCAGGGCATAGTGGTTTTCTATGTCCTGCTTTATTTAGAGTTCAGACCAAAAGTTTCTCTTATTTCTTCGGATTGGGCATCAGCATCGTACAAAAATCGTCAATCACGGGGAATTTGCTCTCCATTGTTACCGATTCATCACTGGCACACCATTCCAGTGTCAGCCCTCTTGTGATTCCTAATGATATATTCTCAATGCTTTCGATGCTGATATCCTTTCGGATAGAGCCTTCTTCTTGTGCCATAGCGATCAGTTTTTCCAGAATTGGAAAATAGCAACGGTCCCTGCGGGCCCAGGTATTGGTAGACTTTGTCAGGTAAGCATAATACATACGAATCAGATCCTGGCTGTTTTCCGAACTGACTTGAAGCGTATACTTCATATATAGGTTGAATTTTTCCAGTGAATTCAAGGAGCTGCATTCCTTGCCGCACAGGACGGTTTCGTAATATTCATTGTAGACCTGATCGAGAGAATGTAAATATTCAGCCAGCAAATCGTCTTTATTTTTATAGTAAACATAGAAACTGCCGCGGGAAACCTCGGCAGCATTGGCAATTTCTTCAATCCCTACATTGTTGTAACCGTTCTCTTTGAAGAGTTGGATTGCTGCTTTTAAGATTCGCTCTTTTGTACGCTGAGCATGCAATTGTCGATAATTGATAAGATAACCTCCCTCACTTTGACCGATTTACGTGTTGATTATAGCATGGAACAAAGCAGTAGTCTAGTGAAATCATAAAAAAATTGATGGAATATTAAGTAGAATTACACAAACTTTAAAAATACATAAAAAATATATAAAAATAAGTTGACATAATTATGGTAAAATGCTAGTATTATGTTACAAATCAAACACGAGTCAATGACTGACGGCAGTAAATGAATTTTATAATTAAGTTTTTGGTATTAAAGCGGAAGCAAGGATATTAATTTAAAAGGAACAGAAAGTCCCTAATGCAAGAAGCCGATACTCGAAAGAATTAAGTAAAGCAATGGGGCATAGGGTACATTGCTTTTTTGTGCTTTTTGGATAACGGAATCCAATTCCTGATGGAGTAGGAAAGGACCATAGGAATTTGATGATATACCATCGAAATCAAAGGAGGAGAAAAGCATGAAGAAAAGGATCTCGAAGACAGCAGCGGCCGCATTATTCCTATCTCTGTTGTTGACTGGTTGTGGTGGAAATTCCAATGAGACTACAACAGCGGCTACTAGTGGAGGAAGCACGACGACGGCAGAGAAAACAAGCGAAGATACGTCAGCCGCGGCCGGCGGTGACGTAATCACCTTGAAGATGGGAACGAAAATGGGAGCGGACAGCCAGGAAGGAAAGGGCTTCCAAAAATTTGCCGATCTGGTAGCAGAGAAGACTGGCGGCAGTGTAGAAGTGGTAGTATACCCTTCGGAGCAGTTAGGAGATTCCACTACACAGATTAATAACCTGGCAATGGGTACGCAGGAACTGTATGCAGAGGGATGCAACTACTTTTCCGGATACACCAACTTGTTAGAGGTTAGCAACATCCCTTATTTGTTTGAAAACAATGAACAGTATTTAGAGTTAGTTCAAAGTGATTTTGGCAAGCAGCAGGAGGCTATTCTGGAAGATAATGGGTTTAAAATTTTGAATACAAACAGGGATTGGATTCGTGGACCATTCCGTGTTCTTTGCAGCAGTACCCCAATTCAGTCGCTGGATGATGTGAAGGGATTAAGACTTCGTTCCTATGAGAGTGATATCTACATGAAATGCTGGTCTGCCTTGGGTGCGGAACCGATTGTAATCAGTTGGACAGAGACCTATCTGGCTCTTCAGCAGGGCACCGTTTCGGCAGTTGCCTCCCCTATTTCCATGGTGGAAGATATGGCCTTTACAGAGGTAGCGCCTCACGTATCATTCGTCAAAGAATTTCCACAGGAAATTGTAGTGGTTATGAATAAGAAAGTGTTTGATGGCTTAACAGCAGAGCAGCAGGAGGCCTGCATTGAAGCAGCAAATGAAGCAGCCACCTGGTCCAATGATTTGTTGAATGCGGAAACCGATGCTTCGATCAAGAGGATGGAAGATGCGGGAGCGACCTTCTATGATATTGACACAAAGCCTTTTACGGAGGCACTGCTGGATTACTTCCGTGAGTTGGAAGCCAACGGAACGATGCCGGAAGGATTATTGGAAAGGTTAGGTTATTAACTAAGCATTCCTGGCTGAATTTTGCCAATAAAGCCTCAGGCTCTGCAGAAAACTGGTTAAATCCATGTCCTGCAGAGCCTCGCAAGGCATTAAAAACATTTGCTTTTCTTTTGTTGCGGCTTTCAAGCCGGAGAAGTTGGTTATTAGGGTATTAGGAGGTATTGGCTATGTTTGAGCGCATCGATGCTATCTGTGCAAAGGGTTTGAAGACTCTCTGCTATACAGAATTGGCACTTTCTGTTTTATCATTAGTTGCGATGGTTGTTTTAAATACCGTAGAGATTGTGAGAAGGTATTTTTGGGGGTTGTCCATTGTTTGGGTACAGGAAGTTACCGTGCTTTTTATGGTATGGTTTACCTTTATGGGTTTCAGTATGATTACCTATGCAAAAAAAGATATTTATATTGACTTTTTAGTGGAAAAGTTACCGGGTCATGGCAAGCGGGCAGTGGAACTGCTGACGATTCTTGCGAGTATGGTTTTTATCGTGTTATATACCTATTATACATGGAAGCTGTTCCAGTCTCAGGGAGCACAGACGACGATTGTTGCCAAATATCCGATGCGCTACCGGACAATGGCTCCTTTCATCAATGGAATAACTTTGCTGTTCATCTATATCGGATTGCTGAAGAATTGGATTTTAGGGCTGAAACATAAAACGGTAGGAGGTACGAACTAATGGTGTGTGTTATTTTATTCGTAGTATTTCTGGGCTTTCTGCTGTTAGGTACTCCAATTTCCCTGGCAATGGGTATGGGAACTATGGGAGCAGCGCTAAGCGGTGGTTACGATCTTTCCGCTTTGCCAATGCTGATCTCCGGTGGTTCCAGTAACTATACGCTGGTGGCCATTCCCTATTTTGTGCTGCTGGGAAATCTGATGAATATGTCAGGGATTACGGATCGGATTTTTGATTTCGCAGATGCCTGTGTGGGTCATCTGAAGGGGGGGCTGGCGCAGGTCAATGTACTTGCCAGCGTGATTTTTGCCGGTATTTCCGGCACCTCTACGGCAGATGCCGCCGGTCTTGGCCTGGTAGAGATCCGGGCGATGGAGAAGAAGGGATACCCGCTGGATTTCTCCGTAGCAATCACGATGGCTTCTTCGGTGCTAGGGCCAATTATCCCCCCCAGCGTTACTTTGCTGATTTTTGCTTCTATTACTTCGACCTCCGTCGCCCAGTTGTTTATCGCCGGACTTTTTCCTGGTATTTTGGTAGCCATTGCACTTTGTATCACAAACTATGTGCTATATATAACAAAGGCGGTAAAAATGCCGACTCCCAGTAAGTTTGTTTTTCACAATATTCTGCACACAGGAAAGGTGGGATTTTTTGCTCTGTGCTGCCCGCTCCTTTTATTGGCAGTTATGATG